>ERZ1090861.63-NODE-63-length-72127-cov-14.042721_pt1 | contig 72127 bp, 59 predicted proteins | sample MGYA00478482_ERZ1090861 | MGnify/ENA primary metagenome ERZ1090861 (study PRJEB33644, sample SAMEA5815744) | chicken gut metagenome | biome: Chicken; feature: Gastrointestinal Tract; material: Caecum | place: Ireland | collected 2019-01-01 | study: A study of the... | reverse complement strand
ATGTTGAATTATGACATATGCCCCTTTACATACTTTGCATAATAAATATATCCAGTTTCGAATTCCTACAAACATAGCAAAAAAGCGAGTTAATTTTATGTTTCTAAATTTGAAAGCGCTCTTAAAAACTAGTTCTCTATATCCTAATGTCCTCGCAATTTTTGATATGTCATCCGGTGCCTTTGCACCTGCAGTTGTCTTATTATCTTTATATACAGACATATAATATACTATCATATTTCTTTACTCCCAAACTTAATTCATCTTGTACTGTAATAAATTTCTTTATATATATTCTCAAGCTTCTTAGCTTCATGGTTTATCTCATATCCGGCCTTCTTTATATTTTCTGATTGATCCATTCTTCTTATTTTCATCTTGCTAATGACCTCATCTGCCCATTTTTCGGCTGAATATTTGAGGGAGAAAAAAGAGCATAAATCGGTTATACCTGTTTCATACGACACTGTATCCGATGCTATCACGGGCAATCCAGTGCATTGTGCCTCAATTGCTGCCACACTGAGTCCTTCGTATAAAGATGGAAATACAAAAACATCCATAGCGAACAAATAATTCTGTACATTTGTAACTGCCCCGGTAAATATGCATTTGTTCAATATACCCATGTCCTCTGCTTGCTGCATAATACTAGATCGATACTTTCCTTCACCTAACATTAACAAATGTGCCGATGGAATCTTTTTTATCACTTGCTGAAATATCTTCAAAATAAATTCTTGATTTTTTAATCCTTTAATTTCATATCTCCCTACATGTCCTAATACAAAACTATCAGTCAAGCCTAATTGGTTTCTAATCTCATCACGTTTTGTTTGTTTCAAACAAAATATTGATGTATCAATCGCATTATGTATTAATACTACTTTTTCCATATTTTTCTTGCCAAATACAGATTCTCCTGCTTTTTCTCCACACGCAAAATAATGTGTAGCATTTTTTACATTTAATTTCAGTCCAATGTTATAAATTTTTTTAATCAATAGGCTTTTGTTTTCAAATATGGTTTGATAGTCACTATGAGAATGCAAAATTCTACACTTAATTCCATATCTTTTGGCAAAAAAAAGCGGCAACAAGTTTTCAGGAAAATGATTATGGATAATATCAAATCTATAACTTTCAAACAACTTTTTATATTCTTTTATATTTTGTACAGTAATTCTACTGCCATGAACTCTACTAAGTTGATGGACTTGAAATCCCATATTTTCAAATATCTTTTGTCGTTTTAAATCTGGTTCCATATGTGTTACTATATGTAGTTCAAATTCTGATTTATCCATATGTAAAAAATAATTTTCGAGAACTTTCTCAACTCCACCGTTATGAAAGCCTAAAATAAAATGACATATTTTAATCTTCTTCAAAATGTTATTCTCCTTCTATATATTTCTTCTAATTATTTCGCCGCTTTATTATAATAAAGCCAATATAAGAGCATAACAATATAACTAGAATAATACCTATAAAAATCAGAAGTCCTAAACAAATTAACTGTATTAAAGATAAATGATTTATATAATAAAATATGCATACAGCAATAATAGATAAACTTGCAATAACTATAAGCTTAATCTTTATTTTTCTCGTAAGATACTGTTTAAAATCCAAAACGCTATATTGTGTCGCTTTAATTCCTTTGCTTATTTTTGCTTTCACCCAATCTGACCTATTTATATCATCATCTTTACAGTTAAATACAACGATATATGCTATAAAGAATTTAATAATTGGATAAAATGTAACTGCTGTAAAAAAGAATAGTAATAGAAAAAGTGACTCAAAAATAAATTCATCATAAAATCTATTTTTTATGGACCATACAGCATTAATGATATAAGGTATAATAATGCAACTTGCTAGTATAATTCCACCTGTTGCCAACAGATAAAATGCCCCAATGCTCATTCCTTGATAGTAATCTGAGAATTGCAAAACTGCCTCTTCATTTTGAAATCCAACACCTAAAATCGGTGAACTTAACCAAGCTTTAATACAAGCACTTAGATGGTCGCTTCTCACATTTACTGATCCTGATCCCGATATACTATTCATCTTTTGAATCATAAGTCCTATTACTCCAAGCAATCCCAAAAGAAGTAGAGCAATAAAAGCTATTTTATGGATGGTTATCCCTTTTTGCTGAAATACAATATTAGCAAAGTATAATGCAATTAATGCTATCAAGAATATGTAACCAGTTGTTGAAAAAGTTGTTAAAATTGTAACAGTTAATACTATACATTTCCATAAGTGCATCTTTTTGACTACAAAAACTTCGGCACTTAAAGCGACACAAAGACCAAAATTGTACATAGGTGCTTCAGAAAACACTCCACAATTTCTAGGGATCAAAAGGGGCCCATCTGTCTTTAAAAATTGAGCTTCGTAGTATATATTATAGAAGCTTCTAATTGAACTAGTATCCCAAACCCCCCAGTTTAATGCAGTTGTTCGGGTCTCCGGTATCATATTTAAACAACTTCCAAATACGAAAAAAAACAACGATATAATCGCAAAAATAATTGCGATATTAACCAAAGCACCCCATACTATTTCCTTATCATATGAAAACGCCAAAAAAACTATAAACCAAATGAGCATTATTACAAAACTTCTGATATACTCCCATATATCACCTTGAAAGTTATAAAAATAAGATAAAAGGCATAAAATAACTACTCCTAACTTATATTTTGTAGCTTGACCAATCTCTAACTTTGCAGGACAATTCATAATAATTAATATAAGGCTTAGAAGGATTACTATAGCCAACATATTCCAAATTAACCGGTCTCTCGACATCAGTATTCCTACATCTGTCATCCATGCTCCACCGTTTGCAATAAAAAGGACAAATGCGATTACATATGCACCTAGTAAAGAAATAATTTTTTTACCAGTTGCAATATAATGTTTAACATTTATATGATCCATGACTATTCTCCTCCAAGTTTTAACTTTTTACTTTTTGCTGTATTATCCGCAAAATACTTTCTTCTAATGAAGTATTTGCCCAAAAGCCCGTGTCTTTTTTCAAGGAAGACGAATCCATCCCTGAATTAAAAATTTTTTCATCAGGAATACATTTAATACTAATTTTTTTTCCGTAATACTTATTTAATACTAGTGATATTGTTTCTGCGATTTCCAAAAGTGTATATGCCTTTTCTCCCCCTAAGTTATATATCTTTTTCCATTTCCTTGGCTCCAAAGATAAAAGGCTGATTATCCCCTTTGCACCATCAGCAACATCAAGAAATCCCCAATATTGCTTTCCTGTTTTTATTGAAATGCATCCCTGTTCCAAAGCAATGTCGATTAATTTGTTTGTCACTCTTTGGTCAAATCCTGGTCCTATCATACTCGCTAGACGTACATTTGTATAAGCTATATTTCTGCATAAACTTTGTGTTAAAAGTTCTGTTGCAAATTTTCCAACTGCATAATGGGATTCAAGATGAATTTTATCTGCCTCTGTTACATATTTTTCCCTTCTAGTGCCATACACGCTTTGAGAAGAAATATTAATTACAGCTCCAACCCCTATATCTACAGATGTCTGTATCACATCTTTAACGTACTCTAAGCCCTCTGCCAAATCTTCTTGGACATCTCTTGGAAATGCACAATTAATCAAAACATCTTTTTTCTCAGCCTTAATAGCATTATTAAATATACTATTCTTCTCTAATATTAATATATTTTTCTTTCCATCCCATTTTTTTTGTAACAGTTCAGGCCGTGATGTAAGTGCATAAATTATGTTTCTTTTACTTTTTAATAACTGTATTATCAATTCATTACCTAAGAAACCACTAGCTCCTGTTACTATTACTTTCATAAATGATCTCCTTATTTACTCCCGTACAAACGATTAGGTTCTATTTTTTTTACCATATTATTACCATTTACATCTAAAACAGAAATATGATCATTAAGGTATTTTATATCATTTACCATACTTTTTCTGTCTTTACAAATCATCACAAACCTAATCATCAATTGATGTAACGTATTTCCATTTGGTGTTTTTGTTCCTATTGGATATCGATTCTCATATGCAACCACTGATGGCACCGCTTTTACTGCTTCTGTAAGCCCTCTAATTTCCCCTACAGTTCCTCCAATTGTGGCAAATGAAACAATGCCGCAGCATTTTCCCTTCATGAAAGGATTCTCTAAATTTGAATAATCTTTTGTTTCAATCGCCAATGCATGGTCCACTAATAAATGCAGGCTATTAATACCGTTTACCTTTTCTACGAATCTATATATTGCCTCACCTGCTAGTCTCAATCCTGCCTCGAAAATATAAAATTTGTTTGCCACCTCATTGTATAACCCTTGTACAAATAAAACCGCATTCTGTAAACATAATCCATCACACAAATTCATCATTGGTTCATTTACCTGTTTGATGTATTCATCTATAAATAGAGAAGGATAAATACGAGCAATGGGAATTGTGGTCACATTTCCCTCATTAATTGCAATCGGATACCTATTGTCAATCGTAGATAATGCAACCTTCCCATTACTAATCGTATAATGTGCCGTAAATTCTTTTCCTTCTACAAATTCCTCAACTATAATTTTTCCACATCCTGAGGCTTCAATAGAAAGTGGCGCGCTCTCTCTCATTTCATTTTCGCTATAACATATAAAAACCCCCGCTGATGATGAAGCATCAACAGGTTTTATAATAGCAGGAAAAGTAATTTTCTCCCAGTCATTTACTTGTATTTTCTTTCCCACATAAAAAGTTTTTGGGCTTGGAACATTATACTGTTTGCATAATTCCCTAAATAAATCTTTTTGTTCCACCATATTCCATTGGTGCCTTGAACAATAAAATGGCAATTCAAACATTTCACATAGCTTCATCGCACTAAGCAAATTAAACTCACTTATTCCAGCAAAAACCCCATCAATTTTTCTATTTTTTATAAATTCACTCAACTTTTCTATATCGCCCGTGCTAATTTCTACTGCCTCATCTGCTATCTGCTTAGCCTCGGATTTTTCTGGAGGATAATAATCTGCCACAATAGTATATGCCCCATTTTCTTTTGCATAATTTACTATATCAACAGAACCAGTGCTTGACCCTAAAACAAGTAAAGTTTTATTTTCAAATTTTTTCATACTTATGCACCTCGATTTTTCTCATAATAATCAATATATTCTTTAGGTACACTTTCCAGATTAATAGCATTTCCATTTAAATCATATCCCATGAACGTCCCTCTGCCTGCTGTGACTCGTGCATTAGCATTTTTTCGATTCAAAGCAAATTGAACTAACCTAATCACCATTAAGCAATCCACCTTGAAGCTTACATGTTCTACATACCAAATATCATTCTCAAACTGTTCCTGCCACGTCCATACTTTATTTGTTAAATTTCTGGGTGGGCATTCCAATCCGGGACGCACTGCCAGTCTCATCCTGTGTCTATTACTATATCTATGTACATATTCTGGAACTAGCGGTCGTGGTCCAATCAAACTCATATCCCCTTTTAATATATTCCAAAAATTAAGTAACTCATCTAGCGATGTTTTTCTCACAAAACGGCCAAATCTTGTCACTCTTTGCTCTGGAGGAAGCAATTCTCCTCTGCTATCTTTTGTATTTCGCATATTCCGAAACTTAATTATGTAAAAAATTTTACCATCTTTACCGGCTCGTTGCTGTTTAAAAAAAATAGGCCTCCCAACATCAAAAAAAGTAATAATGCCTATTATTAAGTTTACTGGTAAAGTAATAATTAATGCCACTAAAGAGACCACAATATCAATTACCCTTTTTATATATCTAGTATAGATTGTGCTTCTACAATTAACACATTTTTCTAAGGAATTAATTAACGGTAATCTATCCTCAGCTAATTTATCTGCTATTTCCCATCGCATTTTTTTCGTTAATTCAGATCTTTTCATTTCTATCTTTCTCTTTTCTGTTCTTACTTAATAATTACTTTCACATAATTATTAATATTTTTTAGGTTCTCCTGCATTTCTGACTGACAAGAAAACTTCATTATTAATGTTCCAATAGTTTCATTGGCCCCCGTAAATGCATGAACTATGTCTCCACACTTTATCCACAAGTCTTTTTCTATCACATATTTTTTTTCAAAATCCTCATCCACGTATAAAGTATCAAATATTCCTTTCTTCTCACTATGTATTATATATTCTGCCCATATTCCCTTATAAACAGGATCATGTAGCGCATCTAATGGCAATCCTACAGAAGCTTTTACACAATTAGCAATCAAATCCTCACCGCTGGCATATTTAATCAATTCAGATAATCGATTACCTCCACCTCTAGGAGTAACCTCCATAATATAAACTTTCCCATCTTTACCTAAACGTGTTTCTACATTATAAATAGATGTTCCAAGGTTTAAAAGGGAAATCAATCGCTGTAGTTCGTTTCTTAATTCATTAACTTTATTTATTGGCATATCTGAAGGCCAACTATATGCAGACGGTGTATAGGGATTTGCAGCATTAGCATCAAAGTATTGGCATGAAAAGCTTGCACATACCAATTGGTTATCAATAGAAAAACAATCTGAATCTGATGAACATCCTTCCTTTTCGATAAATTCCTCTATAATATAACGTTGTGAGTGGGAATAACTTAATGCATACTCAATTGCTTCCCCTAAATTTTCTTTATTATCTACTCTAGCAACTCCTTTACTACCTGCAGAATCTACAGGTTTCACAATAACAGGAAAAGAGAATTCCTCTATAAACTTCATATATTCATCTTTATTATGAAATCCCTTCGCATAAGGTACATTGAAGTGATTCTTTTTCAAAAAATTTCTAAACAAGTCTTTGTTTTGTAATATTCTCACAGATTCATATGGTGGGGATGGCAAATTTAGCCTATCCGCCACGTATGCAGCTACAACCACACCTGGATCGGTAGCAAAAGACAATATTCCATCTATTTTTAATTCGATAGCCAAATCTAATATCGCTTCTCTGTCAATAATACTGATATTATGATATTCATCTGCATATTTATGACCCTCATTATCTGGCAAATAATCACATGTAATTACATAAATTCCAAGCTCATGTGCCGCCTTAATTATAGGAATTAAATATCTTGAGCCTCCAAGCAATAGTAATTTTTTCATTTTCTAAACCTCTTTTATTCTAATCTGCTATTTTTCCTTTTTACTCATGCTATAAATTTTCTAATATCTTTTGAAACCAATGCATTATACATGCCTATAACAAAATGCCAACATTAACTATGCCAAATTTAGATTTTCAGAAACTTCTTTATGCCAAAATAATATCACAAATCCTATCAACATCATCCACTGCCATGTCTGCATAAATCGGCAGTGTTAAGACACACTCTGCAGCATGTTCTGCAACAGGAAGATTGGCATTTCCATATTGTTCCGCATAACAACCTGCTTTATTAACAATTGGATAAAAATACTTACGTGCAAAAATATTATTATTCTCTAATTTTACTTTAATCTCATCACGATTTTCCTTATATCCGTCGAAGAAAATTGGCATATATGCATAATTCCATCTTAGTTCTGATGGAATATCAATTAATTTTATACCTTCAACTCCCTTCAATCGTTTATAGTAATGATCACCCGCTATTTTTCGTTTTTGTATTTCTTCATCTATATGTCTTAAATTGCAAATGCCCATTACTGCTTCAAATTCATTCATTCTAGCATTTGTGCCAACATAATCGATATCTTCCTGAGAAGTAAAACCAAAATTCACCAATTTAGACATCGCTTTAAATTTTTCTTTATCTTTATATGTAACTATGCCGCCTTCGATAGTATGAAATACTTTTGTTGCATGAGTACTAAACATTGCTGCATCGCCAAAATTTGCTACACCTATACCGTTTTTCTCCACACCGAATGCATGGGCTGCATCATAAATCACCACTAAATTATGTCGTTTAGCAATTTTTTCAATTGACTCAACATCACATAAAAATCCATATACATGTGTTGCTACAATAGCTACCGTCTTTTCTGTAATTAATTCTTCTATAAGCTCCGGATTAATTGTGTAATTATCTTCTTTTACATCACAAAAAACTGGTGTTAATCCATTTCTTACTATAGAATGAATCGTACTGCAATGTGTATATGGTGTTGTAATTACTTCTCCACTCAAATACAATGCGTTAATTGCAACTTCTAGCGCAACATGTCCATTCGCAAACAAATATAGATTATCTGTTTTTAAATATGCCTTTAACATATTTTCGAATTTTTTTGATGCTTCACCCCGATTGGATAACCATCTACTGTTCCAAACTGGCCTTAGTTCTTCTATATACTCTTCAAATTTGGGCATTGATGATTTTGTAACGTTAATTCTCTTTTGCATAATTAACCTTCTCCTTTTATTAAATCTTTTTCTTTCCGCATTATTAATTTTCCTGTAACATTTTATCATATAATGTTGCAAAACACTACATTAAAATCATGATTAGTAGATTCTTATATTAATATCCTCTTAAGTTCTACCAATATCTGCCTCAGTCTTACCGCTATCCCTGGTGGTACGCCTGTGCAAACCAGCATTATAAAAAGCTGCGTATATCGATTCACCGCACCTCCTTTTATATACCCCTTATACTCCCGAAGCACCTTCTTCAATTCCGGTATTCTCTCTTTATCCTTTTTGTTTCCGGTAAGGACGATTCTTTCCAGTATCGTATAAACATTTATCAGAAGTCTTGAATAGGCTTCCTTATCATATATCCCCTGATGCTCTTTAGAAAATCGGATCATTTTCTCTGCTTCTGCGATCCCCAGAAGCTCTCTTTCCTGAAAGCCACTGTTTGTTGCGCTCCCCTGCCGCTGCAGGTAATGGTATCCGGTCTTTCCGCTGTATACGACTGTTTCTGCCTTTGCGAACAGATCCAGTCCTATGGCCACGTCTTCCATATAGCTTCTGTCTTCCGGAAAGCGGATCCCGGTAAAAATTTCCCGGGCAAACATTTTATCGCACATAAATCCCTTGAAGATTTTCTGTGTCATCCACTGGGCAATTGCTTCTCTCTGGTTCCAGACATAGTAGGCATTTTCATCAGACTTTTTCTGGGTCTTTCCATCCTCCCACACCATGTCATAACCTATAATAGATATCTGAGCTTTCTCCTCCACCATGTTTTCATACATGGTTTCTATCATTTTTTCATCGATCCAGTCGTCAGAGTCTGCAAAGCAGATGTAACTTCCTTTTGCGGCTTCCAGTCCCGTATTTCTTGCTGCAGATACTCCAGACTGCTTTTTATGTATTACCTGTATCCTGTTGTCTTGTGCGGCATAGCGGTCGCAGATGGTTCCTGAATCATCTCCGGATCCATCATCCACCAGGATGATCTGCAGATTTCTGTAAGTCTGATTAATCAGACTGTCCAGGCATTTTTCAAGATATTTCTCCACATTATAGACCGGTACGATAATGCTGACTAAGTCTCCCTGTTTCTCATACATATTTTCTGCTCTCTTTCAATGCTTCTTGCAGATATTTCCCTGCTCGGATCTTCTCGGAAACCTTTCTGGTATTTCCTGCGATTTCTTTATATTTCTCATAGGAAATCCGGTTTATGATATCCGGCAGTTCTTCCAGGCTCCCCACTGTGATCCCGATTTGGTTTTCTTCTACAAATTTGGCCATCGCCGCCTTCTTCCAGATGATTACCGGCATTTCCATTGCGATGTAGAAGGAAGTTTTATGGGGATTATTATATTTCAGATACTCTCCATAGTTTCCCTCACAGCCGGTAAGGCTGCTGCCATCCCAGATCAGCCCCCATCCTCCCTGGATCTTATCCGGAAGCTGATCCGGCGGATAAACACCTTTATATACTACATTTTGGTCCTTCATTCTTTCTTCAAAACCCGGACCGTACAGACGAAAGTCCAGTTTTTTCAGCTCCCGAAGCTTTCTCAGATATTGGGCCTTATTTCCGTCCAGATTTCCGGCGATAACCACTTCCCGAAAATGGCTTTCCCTATCCTTTATCCCCTGTAGCTCCAGGATATAATCAAAAATTCCAAGCTCAACCATAGGCTTTTTAACGCCCTGTTTCCGGAGATATTCCTTCATTCTGTAATTATGCACAATGATCACATCTGCCAGATCCCAGAAGTTCTTTTCATGGTTTTCCTGCTTCTCTTTTTCCCCGGGAAAACGTATGGAATCCAAATCATGGATCAATACAATGATCTTAATATTCTTTTTCACTTTTGTTTTTTCCAGTATCCCTGCGGCAATGTTATTAAAGAAAAGGCTGTTAAGTATGGGGAACTGTATCAGCAGCACCCCGTCTTTTTCCATGCGCTGTCCTATTTTTTTCCAGTCTGTTGGCGTCAGAAATCCCATTCGCAGATAATGGATCAGCTTATTCTGATTTTCTTTTTTTCTGTGTACAGTCATTCTCTCCCAGCCCAGAGAATCCAGAATGTGATTTACATCCTCCCTGGCCTTGGTTAAAGCGTTAAACTCTTTGCCGCTTTCCTCTGTAATATAGTAGCATTTGCCCATTTTTTATCCCTTCAATAATTTCTTAAGTCTTTTCCGGTTTTTTTCTCCTATGATCCTGGTAATCGCTCCCTGTATCTGATCCTTCTTCCTTTCTCTGTCAGACTTCCAGGTTCCTTTATAGTGATGGATCCCATATGTCTTTTCTGTTACGTTTGTCTGCATAGTCAGATAATTCATAGGGGAAAAATATTCCTGAGGATAAATGATCATCCCATTGGAAAGTCTCTGGACCTCTTTTGTGTAAGTCAGTCTTTCCTTTTCCGATAAGTAGTTAAAAATATACTGTGAATTTGGCATGGTATCCATTTTTCCCTTTTCGCTGATAAATATTCTTTTGTCATATTCATCCAGCAGTTCTTTCAGCCATGCCTGTCCCGGTTTTGCCCCTATCACCGCAGTACAGAGAGTGTAGCTGCTCTCTAAACCTATAAAAGATTCACAGTCCAGAAAATCATCCAGTGATTTCAGAAGTTCCACATCTGTGTCCAGATAGATACCTCCGTACTGATAAAGAATGTACAGCCTCATGTAATCTGTCACAAAAGCCCATTTTTTATTTTCCATGGCTTCTGCCAGATATCTGCAGTGAATATCTTTGAAAGGAAACGTTTCTTCATTCCATTCCTTAATCTCATAATCTTTCAGTTTTTCTTTCCATCCATTCATATATTGCTGCACATCCTGAGGTTTTTCTTTCCCCCCAAGCCAGCAATAGTGTATGATCTTGGGAATCTTCTCCGTTGTTTTCTCCATTTTAACTGTATTCCTTTATGATCTTATTATATTCTGTTTCCGTCAGTTCCTTTACCTGTCCCTTATCCAGGCCCATGGAAGCACAGGAAAGCTCCTCAATCTTCCATCCCTGACCATATTCCTTCATATTGAAGCCGGACATATAATGTTTTCCATTAAAATAATAGAAAGCTGCATATTCATCATCTTTAATCTTCAGGACATTGTTCAGATCCAGATATACGATCTCACTTAATTCCAGACTGCTGCTGATCTCCTCGCCTGTCATTCCCAATTCATCCAGGGAAACATTTTCTGTGGCAGCAAATTCATTTCCCATGAGGTAATAATAAAAAGTCTGGATCTGTTCTGCCACTTCTCCCTGTCTGATCAGGATTTCTGTAAGATCCTGGTTTAAAGGATCCTGTTCTCCATAAAGATCTGTATAGATCATCATACTTGACAGATCATTTTTCTGCATGGAAAGTATGAAATTTTCAATAGCCTTTTCCGGAGTCTGAGAGAAAACGGTATTATAAAGTACATAATTTGCCGGCAATAAAGCCTCCTCCGGAAGGATTTCTTCCTCCTCTTCTTCCGTCTGCTCCCGGCTTTTCTCTTTGTCTGAATCCTCAAGGAATTCCTTTAACGCTTCTTCCTCTTTTTCATCTGTCAGTTCGTCATATTTCTCACTGTCACATGAAAATATGCCGCTTTCTTCTAATAAAGAAGCTTCAAAACTGTCTGTCTTCCAGAAATCATCATACCGGAATAAGGTTACAGGCAATGCATAATCCGCTCCGTCTACCGTCAGCTTTGCAAGAGCTTCTATTCTGCTGTCAGCACCCCAGATCTGGCATATCTGCTGAGAATTCCGGTGATACTGGGTCCCCATCTGCTTTTGGGGCATAAGTGCTCTAACAGCTTCTACGGTTACATTCTTACCGGCAAACTGGCTCTCCAGACTGCGGAATATCTCCGTATAGTCTTTTGTAATTTCAGAAGAGGATACCGGAACAAATTCTCTCCATTCTGACGGCATGTAGGTGATGTTGGTAGAAAATTCTCCCAGAAAGTCCAGTGCTTCTCCCACATTGATCCCCAGAATCTTCTCATCAATAGGGAATCCCCGAAGGCCCATATCCAGATCCTCTTTCTGCAGGGCGCTGATCATATATCTTACAGACTCTTCCGGTTCTTTAAAACCATCCACTGTACTCTCCCTGGCCATATCCTCTGTTGCAATTCCCGGATCCACATATTCCCGGCGGACTTCCAACTTATACAGAAAAATAATCCCCACCAGTATACACACAGCCCCGATTCCCAGCAATTCCGGATAATTCTTAAGCATTTTCCATATCTTTCTCATTACTATGTCTTCTCCTCCTGCTTTTCTCTGCTGACCAGTCAGCTAAAACTGCCATAAAAAACGGATTGTACACAATAGCCATCATATGATGCTCCACCACACACTGTGCGGCTATCAGCGCTACTGCCAGCAGAAGTCCCCAGTTTTTATATCTGACTGCCTTGAAACTTATCAGGCACCAGCATATCAGGATTGTCACCAGCGTCAGAACTCCAAACTGCAAAAGTATAGAAATATACGAACTATCCAGGAAAAAATAATTTCGGATTACCTCTGTAGTTCCTCCGTTACCTCTCATAGGAACGTACTGACCCCATAAAGGTATCCCGTAAAGTTCCATCCCTTTATGGCTATAATAAATCCGGTTATTCAGCATACTGTTCAGCATGGACAAAATCCTATTCTGGGAAGAATAAAACATAGATAAAAGGATCATCACTGCTGCACATATAGTAGGGCTTAATGCAAGAAGATAAGCGAGAGCTTTGTGCATTTCATACTCTTTCCCTTTCTTTTTCTGTCTTCTTCTCATAAAAATCAGGTAGGAGAATAGAATTGCTGTCAGTAACAGGCAGATGGTGTTCATTCTTGCGTCACAGAAGTAATACACCAGGATTCCAAGGGCTGCCACGCCTATGGTTTCCAGATACCTGAGCTTTTCCTTTCTTAAATAACAGTAGACGACTGACAGAAAGAAAATATACGCCGAAAAATCTGTCGGATAGCAGACACCAAAGGCCATCCTTGCCCTTCTGTCTCCCTGGTAGAAAATAAGGTTTTCTACATGTCCTGTCAGGGAGCAGACGACTGTAAAAATCAACAGTACAGCAAGGACCGCAAAAAACACTTTTAGTATTTTTTCAAAGTTTATCTTTCTTGCCCCCCAGATCACCAGCATGCATAAAAGGATTTCTTCATTCTCATTATGCCTCCATGCAATAAGGAATGCTGCGCCTAAAACTGCGACAATGAGGATTTCTTTTATATTATATTTCTCATCCACACCTGTTTTTAAAACCAGAACCAAAACTATTGCCGAATTCAGATAAGATTGGATAAGAGATGGCCATTCAATGGAAAACATGGTGGTCAGGAAAAAATGATAGCCTATCAGCACGCAAAACAGCAAAAGGTATATCTGTTCTAAGGCCCAGGAAAAACTATATTTATTTTCTGCTTTCATTAAATAATTCTTTATATCCATTATTCTTCTTCCTTACTTTTTCTTCTGGAATAATTTATCTGCGATTTTTTCCAATTTTCTGTTAAACTCCAGATTATTACTCTTCATTTCTTTGGGCATTCCGGCGACGATCCGATCATAATGAACGATGATCTCTCCTAATTTTTCAACATTTTCTGCCAGAATAATATTTTTCTGGCGCTCATATACCTTCCTGGCAAAATCCACCTGATGGTCATTTACATGTTCTCCAAACTCTTCTTTCCTCGGAACCACCACGGGAATTTTTCCTGCCTGAAGCACAGATATAAAACTGGAAGGTCCGCCATGGGTTATCACAATATGGGCGGTCCGGATTTTTTCCTCCATCTCTTTATAAGGAAGCAGTTTTTTCCATTGACAGTGTTTCGGTTCGTAAGTACTATAGCCAGACTGGATAAAAACCGGCTCCCGGATAGTCCCCTGCTCCTTCAATTCATCTATTTTTTTAATAAGACGGTTGAACTGCTGTTCGTGAGTTCCCACAGTCACAAAAATCATCAGAATATTCCTCCCAGATTAACAGCCTTTTTATATACCTTTTTCTGTTCTTCCCACTGGACAATAAAACAGTCTACAATAGGATAAACCAAACGTCCGGTCAAAGTAGCTTTATCAATCCTGTCATAAACCTCTATATAGATCAGTTTCTTTCCCATCAGTTTTCCCAGATAGAAGAAAGGTACAGCCACTGCAGCGCCGGAGGATATAATAAGATCAGGTTTCTCCCTGCGAAGCACCTTCCAGGCAACCAGCGTATTCCGGATCAGATTTTTTAAGTTTCTGTTGGTTGGATAATAACAGGGATATACTTTTTCCCCCTCCAGGATACTTCTTGCATCCTCTTTATCAAAGGTTACCCAAAATCTTTCTTTTTCTTTCCAGAATGGTTTCAGCATATACAAATGAGTCAAATGCCCACCACTGGAGCCTACTAAACATACTTTCATACTTTTCCTCGCCTGCTTATATCATTTTCACACGGATCCTTTTCCCGTAACTACCACTTTCACTGTCTGACACAGGATTTTCAGATCCAGTCCGATATTCCACTCTTCAATATATTTTTTGTCAAGAGCAACTACTTCTTCAAAATCTACAATATCGCTTCTCCCGCTGACCTGCCACATTCCGGTAAGCCCCGGTTTCGCTGCCAGCCGCACTTTGTGGTGCCGTTCATATTGTTCATACTCATCTACAGTAGGAGGTCTGGTCCCTACCAGGCTCATGTCCCCTTTCAGGATGTTAAAAAACTGTGGAAACTCATCTAGAGATGTCTTACGGATAAATCTACCGATAGGTGTCACCCTTGGATCATTATCCATTTTAAACATGAATCCCTGCATCTTATTTTTTTCCATCAGTTCTTTTTTCCGCTTTTCCGCATCCGGATACATGGAGCGGAATTTATAGATACGGAACTTTCTTCCATTTTTTCCTACTCTTTCCTGTGAGAAAAAGATAGGGCCGGGACTTTGTATATAGATAATGGGACCCAGTATCACAGTCAGGATAGCTGTAAAGATAATGCCAACAATCCCTCCCAAAATGTCCATGATCCTTTTTAAGAGAAGCTGCCGGGCATCTGCGAATTTAATGCTGGTAGTAAGGACCGTGTGTCCTGCAAAGTCTTCTACAATAGACTTCCCGGAAAACCGGTAATTACTGCCCAGATTATAGTGGGTGGTAATCCCCATTTCATTACAGGCAGCCATGATCTCTCTCACATAGGAATTTCTTCTGCTTCCGTCAATAAACACCTGGTCTACAACCATATTCTGAAGAACTTCCACAGCATTTTCCGCCGCTGCCACCACCGGTATATCTCCGATTTTTTTCTCACCTGTACTGTCCAGAAAAATAATGCCGCTGATATAAAAATCCGTATAATCTATTTGCTTTAACAAAGTCAGCGTCTGATCCACGTTACCTTCCGTAGTAACAAGGATCATTTTATCCAGATATTTTTTATCCTTCATTTTTCTTCTGATATAAAGTTTCCAAAGGCTTCGCACACAATAGGTCAGCCCGATGCCCAGCAGCCACATCTGGATGAATACTGCTCTGGAAAATGTAGAAGAGGATTTGGTAAAAAAGAGATAAGTAAATTCAATTACGATCACCGTAGAGATCAGCAGAAGGACTTTCTTGAATTCCTGAAAATATCCCCTGCGGACAATATCCTTATAATTTTCCAGGAAAAAACCTGCGCACAGCTCTACTAACGCCATAATAATACCCATATTCCGGTATTCTTCCCAGCTGTAGGGAAGGATCCATCCATGCCGCAGCATAAAGGCAGCGATATAGGCAATCTGCATGCAGAGCAGATCCAGAAGTATAAAATCCCAGTGCTTTAACCAGCTGTTTTTTCCTGTCTGATACATATCTTTTGGTCTCCTTTTATTTTTTCTTTCGTATCATGGAAAACCCCATATCCAGAATTTCCATAACAATAGGTTCTTTCATCAAAAACAGCAGCCCCCCGTAGATTCCAAAGAACACCACTGCTTCTCCGCCCAGAACTGCCAGCGCCATAATCAATGAAGCTGACTGCATATTAATATTCACATGGAGCAGAACTCCGACGATTCCGGCGCATGCCAGTGCAATCAGGATTTTCTTTAGATCTATGTCTTTCATCAGTCCTTTCAGAAGATCTCTCAAATAGATGCATTGTACCACAAGGACTACCAGTTCCGCCATAACGGTTGCAAAAGCTGCACCGGAAGATGCATAATTCGGTATTAAAATAAGATTTAAGACAAAATCTACTGCCGCTCCCCATAAAATCGACTTTAAGACCAGATTTTCCCTGCCCATTGGGGTAAGTATCTGAATCCCGGTAATATTGGATAAACCGATCAAAAGCAGTGTGATCATCAATAGCTGCATGGGGAGAACTGCAGGCAAAAACTCTGCTCCTGACAGTGCCAGAATAGATTCTCTGGCAAATATGATAAAAAATATCATTAAGGATGAGGCAGCTACAATCACAAAACGGAAGGCCTTGGTCACTGTCCGCCTGAACGCTTCCTTTTCACCTTTTTCGATATAAAAGGACATTCTTGGAAGCAATACAGTTCCCAGAGATGTTACCACATTCACTAATATAGTTTTTATTTTAACAGAGGCACTGTAATATCCCACATCTGTATTTGTCTTCATAAAGCCCAGCATAACCTGATCCAGATTGGTATAAATACTGATGGACGCAGACATAAAGAAAAAAGTAAGGATAGGCTTTAAATGTCTTTTGAAATCATACATCCCTGTCTTTTTCAGGGATACATATTTACGTATATTAATAAAGTTTAAGATACCGGAACCATAGCTGGCAATAGCGCTGATCCCGCCATAGATAATATAATCCTCAGGAGAATGTATCAGGGCAAACATAAATATGACACCGAGGATTTTGAAAAACACAGTACATGCAGTAATATATGAATACTTCTCCAAAGCACTGTACAGCCACTGCACCCCCATGGTATTAAGGAGAATGGAAATGCTTACTACCAGTAATATTTCCTTTTGCTCATAAAAACGCGGGACAATGAAAAGTGCCAGGAAATAGGCAATGTACATAATAAAGGTCGTAATTCCGTTAATGATCAACAGCTCCTGAACTGTCTGAGACAGCTTTTCTCTGTCATCCCGTACTTTCGCACACGCCCGGATACCATAAGTAGGAATTCCCAGGGAAGCGATCATAGTAAAGTAAGAGACTACAGCCAGGGCAAAGCTGATGCTTCCTGTTCCCTCGGCTCCTAATACCCTGGAATAATAGGGAAATGTGACCATTGGAAAAATAACCTGGGAGATGGTCAGCAGCGCATTCATAATAAAATTAAATTTAATGGAATGTGTCTTCATGTTCTACTCCTCTCCTATGTGGTTCCTTCTTCTGCACATTCTTGCAATCCATTTATATCCTTTGAAACCGGTTTTCCGAAACAGCCGCAGGGTACCGCTTTCTTCTCCGGAACGGCGGTAGATTTCCGGACTTAAGGCTTTCAAAGTTCTGTCAAAGTCTGTAAATTTCTTTTTAACGGATGTATCTGTCTCAGGAAAGCTTACAAAGATCGTGATCTGATCTCCTACCATCTGGGCGATCCGTTTCCCTATATATTCGATCTTCTCCGGAGTCCCGGACTTTGCATATTTTTCAAAAAACTCTGTCAGGTGCAAAATAACATCAATATGGTTCTGCATATGTCTCTGGTATCCCTGGAGGCTGACACTCTGAGTCGTCACTGCCAGACGATACATATATACATATAAATCCAGGAACTCTACGTTTTTTACATATGGGACAGGGTATAAAATATATTCCACATCCACGTAAAAGCAGTGTTCATCCAGACGAATATGATTTTTTTTAAGAATTTCTGTCTTTATGACAAGGGAATGCATGCTCAGCTGGGTAACAGCCGCTGCCTCCTCGAATTTCCAGATTTCTTTCCCGGCCAGTTCTTTATAATCTTTTGGAGTCTTTTCGCCGGTTTTATCATTGACCTCATAATAGTTCGTCACCACATAATCTGCTTCACAGGTTTTAAGGGAATTTACCAGCTTTACAAAGTCCCCGGTATTTACCCAGTCGTCACCGTCCACCACTTTGAAATATCTGCCCCGGGCTTCCTGAATTCCTCTGTTAATGGTGGAGCCATGTCCGCCATTTTCTTTTGAGATCACCCGGAAGGTTCCCGGATATTTTTCTTCATACGCTTTCCCGATCAGGGGTGTACGGTCTTTGGATCCGTCGTCTACAATGAGGACCTCTATATCTGCTAAGATCTCTTCCTGTATAAAAGAATCCAGTGTCTGATTTAAATATTTCTCTACATTATAGGAAGGGATCGTGATTGTCAAAACTTTCTCCATTGTATTTCTCCTATTTCTTCATACTGTCCTTTCTTTTTCTGGCTGCTGATAAAAGATTCATAGCCCGGAACAAATGCTTTTTCATAAGAAACAGCATAATCCGATCCTTTTTTGACAGGTTCTGTCTGATATAGGGATTTTTCAAAAAGTCCGGATATTTTTGGGACACATATTGTTCAAATCTGGAAATCCAGGGACTTCTGGTGTCTTCCAGGATAATCTCCTTTAGCGGAATGAAATATCCATGTTCAAAGAACATATATTCCAGCTCTTTCCGGAAAGTCTGCACAGCCTGCTGCTTGTGGAAATACGCCATTAAAAAGTCCAGAACCCAGGTTCTGTCCCTGAAGCTCCGTTCAAAATTGCTGCTGTGCATGATAGAGCCTTTCCTGAGCATATAATAGTACAGGGGCTTCTCCCCTACATAGCCCATACGCTGTGCCGTCAGCATAAACCTTGGCGTAGTAGCCAGATCTTCGTAATGGCGTCCCAAAGGATATCTTATATCGCAACTGTCCCAGAATTCCTTTTTGTAAAGGCAGCAGCAGGCAGAAGGCGATTTCAACAGTACCTGGGGACAATCTGAGGCAGAAAAGGTGATTCTTTCAGGAAGCCCATAGTGATATAAATCCCGTCTTCCTGTATCCTCTTCCACAGACTCAAAATCAAAAAACACCATATCTGCCCGGATCTCTTCTGCACACTCCAGAGTTTTTTCTACCAGTTCATGGGAAATCGTATCGTCTCCATCAATAAACAGCATGTACTTTCCTCTGACATACTGCGCCCCATAATTTCTGGCATCGCTTAAACCGCCGTTTTCTTTATGAAGTACCCGGATTCTCCCATCTTTTTGGGCAAGCCTGTCACAGATACGCCCACTTTCGTCTGTGGCCCCGTCATCCACCAAAAGAATCTCTATATTTTCATAGGTCTGTTTTTGAAGACTTTCCACACAGTTTCCTATATATTTTTCTATATTATACACCGGTACCACGATACTGACCAGTTCCATTTCCTGCCTCCTGCTTAACCTTGCTTTTTGTACTCATATGTGGAAAATTTACTCCAGCAGCCTTTTCTGCTGCTGTTTTAAAGCTTCCATACTATACTGTTCTCTGCTGCCTACCCATTGGATCTTTTCTCTGTTGACCGTTTTGTGTTCCAGTATAAAATCACTCCATTTACCGGGAGAGGCTTTTAAAGACAGGTACCAGCAGTTTTTGGTGATCCTGGCTTCCCCGGTAATGGTATCGCTCATCAGACAGGGCAGTCCGGAGGCCTGTGCCTCTACGGCCACTGTAGGAAGGCCTTCAAAATAAGAAGGCAGCACAAAGAAATCCATTCCCTGCATCAGCCGTTCCACATCTTGGCGAAATCCCAAAAGCCGTACACTGTCTTCCAGACCTTTTTCCTGAATGATCTCTTTTACAGTTTCAAATCGTTCTCCAGTTCCCGCCAGCACCAGTACGGCCTGGGGGCAGGATTTTTTCAATGTTTCAAATACATCTATTAAAAAATAGTGGTTCTTCTGATATACAAAGTTCCCTGCATGTCCCACCACAAATTTATTTTCCAGTTTCAGTTCCTTTCGCACTTCTTCACGAAGGGAAGGATTATAAGCAAATTTATCCAGATCTACTGCGTTAAAAATCGTATGAAAGTTTTCTGACTTAACGATCTTTTCCGGAAACATCCACAATCCGGCTTTCTCGGAACAGCCGTAATATTCTGTTCCCGCCCGGTACAAAAAGAGACGGCAGATATAATGAATGGCATTAAATATTGTTCTTCTTACTGTATTTTCACAGTCATTGCCGCTAGAATGACTGTGAAGAAGGATCCTGGGGATTTTCTTTTTTCTGGCAGCCCAGGCTGCAATACAATCAATTGCTGTGGAAATATTCAGATATACGATGTCATAGTTCCCTTTATCCAAAATTTTCTGGACCTGACGGTACTGGGCCCGGGGATGACGGAGATTAGCGATGGGAAAGATACTGGAACCATATCTTTTAAGATATATTTCCAGTTCTTTGTCGACCTCATTGGTAAGGAAGTCCACCTGTACATTTTCATTGTTTACGTTTTTTAAGAAATTCAGAAGATATTTGTCGATTCCCCCGCTGTGCCCGTCCATGATAAAGCCCGCCAGTATTTTTTTCATTTTTCTGTCTCTGCCTTTTCCTTTCTTGAAAAATATTGCATCAGGTATCCCAGGAAAGTCCATAAGATAAAGGTTCCCGGAGAATTGGTATACAGCCCTTCCATCAGAAAGACCATGGTAACCAGCACCACCAGGACGCATCCGGTCAACACACAGATATAATCCCGGTCCTCTTGTTTAACCAGATGAAGATTTCTGCACCATTTAATCAGGGTCAGAATTCCGAAAGCTGCAAAAAGCCCGAACCCCAGAACTCCCTGATATACCAGTATATTTATGTATTCATTGTGCAGGCTGACGTATTCGCCCTGACTGTTATTGATCACATAAGATTGTGGAACATGTTCCTTCACAAAGGGGAGGAAAGAATTATATCCGGTTCCCCAGATCGGTGAGGCAGACCAGATTTCCACACTGCTCTCCCACAGGGCAAGCCGTCCATTGCTTACATCTTCTACCAGATCTGCCTGCCTTCCTACTTTCTGGGCAGAGGTCATCTTTTTCTGTGTCTGTGTCTGTGTCTGCGTCTGCTGCTGAGCCTGGATCTGGGCCTGGATCTTTACATTATACTCTGACTTGATCAGAGAAGTTGCACCTACAAACGCTCCAGCAAAAACAACTGCTGCCGCAATACCGGCCAGAGCTCTTTTTCCACTCTTCTTTTTCCACAGAACACTGAGAACAATCCAAAAAGCCACGGATACTGCCATGGTTACTTCTGCAGTTCTGGAATCACTGAATGTAATGTAGAGGTAATCCACAAGAATGGCAATACCATAGGGGATCTTTCCCCATTTTTTCCGCTTTTTGAAAAAGTAAACGCACAGCAATACTGCTGCTACTGAAAAGGTACTTCCATAGTTTGGATCTGTATAGACTCCCCAGAGCCTCCCCCACTGGAATCCTGCGATCATCAGCTCGCCGCCGGCTGTATACCACATTGCATGATATAACTGAAACATAAGATATATACTGGCTGCTGCCGCAATCGCACTGTAAATGATCAGAATATGGGACAAGACTGTAAATTCTTTCTTATAAGCCCCGGTATCCCGGCTGGTATCGCACACATATAACAAAAAAAACAGCAGGCCGGTCCAGATCAGCCATTTAAAGTCCGCAGTAAAGGCCCCGTACTGATAGTTTACTGCCATAGAAAGCAGAAAGCTGAGGCAAAAGAATGCCAGCACGATCCAGTGAGGTGTCTTCCAGTAATCCCGGAAAAAGAAAAGTCTTCCCAGCAAAGCCAGGGCCCCCAGTACCAGGCATATCCGCACCAACATGGGCTGTACCTGAGAGTCGTAGAGGAATGTATTAAAAGTGGCAAATCCCAAAAAAAGATATGCAATTTTAAACGCCCACTCCAGGACCTTCACATATTCCTTTTTTACTAATTTCATGGACTCCTCTCTCCTTATAATTCCTTTTCAACCAGCTTAAAGGCTGACTCAATCACCTTATCCATGTCATAATATTTATACTCTGCCAGTCTTCCGCCGAAGAGTACACGCTCCTCTTTATCTGCCAGCTCTTTATACTGCTGATACAGATTCTGATTTCTTTCATCATTGATAGGATAGTATGGTTCCATGCCTTCCTTCCAGTCCGCCGGATATTCTCTGGTGATCACCGTTTTCGGCTGGGTTCCAAACTCAAAATGTTTGTGTTCGATAATCCTGGTATAAGGGGTTTCTCTGTCGGTATAGTTTACCACTGCCACGCCTTGATGATTTTCCTCATCCAGCACTTCTGTCTCGAATCTCAGACTTCTGTATTCCAGTTTTCCGAAGCAGTAATCGTAGAAGGAGTCGATAGTTCCTGTATAGAGGATCTTTTCTCCCAGCCCATTATACTTTTCTCTGTTCTCATTGTAGTCCACGCCGGTCTCTATGTCGCAGCCTTCAAAGAGCTTCTGGATCAGTACATTGTAGCCTCCGATGGGGATTCCCTGATACAGATCGTTAAAGTAATTATTGTCATAGGTGAATCTTACCGGCAGTCTCTTGATGATAAATGCCGGCAGATCTTTGCAGTCTCTTCCCCACTGTTTTTCTGTATAGCCTTTTACCAGCTTCTTATAGATATCTTCTCCCACCAGGCTGATGGCCTGCTCTTCCAGGTTTTGGGGCTCCCCTTTGATACTGGCTTTCTGTTTATCAATGATAGCTTTTGCTTCCGCCGGTGTACTGATATTCCACATTTTACTGAAAGTATTCATGTTAAAAGGCATGTTGTACATCTCTCCGTGAAAATTCGCCACAGGAGAGTTGGTATAACGGTTGAATTCCACCAGGGAATTTACAAACTGCCATACTTTCCGGTTGCTTGTGTGGAAAATGTGAGCCCCGTACTTGTGCACATGAATTCCTTCCATATCTTCACAGTACAGATTTCCCCCTACAGTATCTCTTTTTTCAATGACCAGGCATTTTTTTCCTGCCTTTACCGCATGATAGGCAAATACTCCGGAAAACAGACCGCTTCCCACTAACACATAATCATATTTTTTCATTTCATTTACCTGCGCTTTCTTAACTTGATTTTTTATATTGCCCTGCCATATCTTTTTGTCAGCATAAGGCTTTTATTATCTTTCTGATTTTACTTTAGAGTACAGCATAGGAAGGCTTCCTCTTACCAGATGGACCGCCCTTCCAAAGGCCAGGCACAAAAACACAGACCTTGCTTTCATACAGGCCAGGGCCAGCTTTAATGCCCTGCTGTCTCTGGCTTCTGCCGGCGGCAGCAATTTCTGAAACAACGGATCTGCAAAGACTTCCCGACAGAACACTTTCCGCTCTGTGTGGCTCATTTTAGCCCGCTTATCACAGTTTCTCTCCAGGGCAGAAAGGATATATCTTCCGTATAGGCCGCCAAGTACAGAACAAACCTTTCGGGTATCTTTTCCCCAGTATTTCTGCTGCTCATAAAGCATTGAAATCCTCCTTCTGTGAAGAGGATAATAATCCGGCACAAACTTTGTGGTGAGACTGCCTTCCATACGTTTGGCATAATGATATGGGGTGATCTCCAGAAGATTCATGGTATCAATATCCATACAGTACTGGATATTAAACACAATGTCTTCGATAAGCCGGACAGTTTCATATTCTAATTTCTTGTCCCGGATATAGTCCAGATCGTAAACTTTATTCCAGGCATACCCGTAAAGAGTCTCCTGCTCCAGGGGAAGGATTTCCTCCCGGACCTGATCCCGGTTTTGGCAGAGCCGTCCATGGGGCTTTACCGGATGGGCATAGGAAAAACTGCCGTCTTTCTCATAATACTCTTCCACATGTCCGAATACTGTCAAACGTGCCGGGTTTTCCTGCTGGGCCTTCCACACATCCTGAAGAAGGCTTTTTTCTACAGAATCATCCGGATCCATAAACCAGATATATTTTCCTTTTGCATGGCGGATGCCGGTATTTCTGGCCTCGCTGAGTCCTTTATTTTTCTCATGGTGGACCGCCTGGATCCGGGAATCTTTCCCCGCCAGACGATCGGCCAGTTCCCCGGTCCGGTCCGGGGAGCCGTCTTCCACAATGATCAGTTCCCAGTCCTCAAAAGTCTGGTTCCGGATACTGTCCACTGCTTTTTTTAAATATTTTTCCACTCCATAGGCCGGCATCACAACTGTAAAAAATGGTCTTTCCATATCAAGTCAACTCCTCGATCAACTCAATGATCTTTTTATAAGATTCCGGCCGGTCAAACTGTTCTTTGGCGACCTTTCTGGCTTTTTCCCCCATAATCCTGCAGCCTTCTTTGTCCTTATACAGATCCAGAATGGCGTCGGTCAGGATTTTCACATCTTCCGGAAGAATGTTAATGCCAAATCCGTCTGTTTCCACCTTCTGACGGAACTCCGGGCTCATACAGGTATTGATCATAGGCTTTCCTGCCGCCAGATAGTCGCCAATCTTTGTCACAATACTCTGCGGTGCTTTTTTCACAAAGGAGTTCACCAGAATATCGGACTTGGCAAGATACGCAGCCATCTTGGGATAGGGGGCATAGCCTGCAAATTCCACATTGACGCAGCCCTGTTCTTTTGCCAGATTTTCCAGTTCCTCTTTCAGCGGGCCTCCTCCGAGGATCTTTATTTTTATCTGGTCCATTCCCCGGTTCAGAAGCTCTTTCCCTGCCAGCACCATAGTCCGGATATCGTAGCTGGTGCCAATGGTTCCTGCATAGGAAACCCAGAACTCTCCTGACGGTTTCCGGATTTCCGGCCCGTATTTTTCTACCCCTCTGTCAAACTCTGCGATCTCATTTCCCACATAAACGGTTTTTCTGGGAACCTCCAGTTTCTGATTCTTCAGAGGTCTGTCCCGGTATTCGTCCGAGGTTCCGATGATACCGGATACCAGAGCGTAGACTTTTTCTGCATCCCTTTTAAGCGGATAAAAAAGGATATCGCTGACCACCGGAATATCCAACACCATCCGCATGGCTTCCGGCCACAGATCGTTTACATCAGGGACAAAGGGAATTCCTTTCTTTTTTGCATACTCTGCTGCTGCCAGAGCCACATCATTGGGAGGGATCTCGCAGTAGATCAGATCATAATCTCCTTCCTGCTCCAGCAGTCTTGTCAGATTCTTTGCTGCAATATGATGGCTCCAGATCCTTCTGGGATCTATGTTTTTCCGGTAACCAGGTTCATAAATGAACTTCAGACGGAATTTATAATCTTCTTTTTTTATGGTGTCAATATCTCTCTGAGCTTTCTCCCAGTGCTGAAAGGTAGTGGTGATCAGGTCTACCTGGTACCCTGCTTCCGAAAGAAAGTCCCCGATATAGCGGAAACGGCTGTAGCCTTTTTCGCCGTTGAGCTTTACGCCCATAGAAATCACTGCTATTTTTTTCTTCATGTCTTTCTCCTGTTACTCTAACTCTCATTCAACGGATCACTGCAAGAGCTGTGTCTATCATGATTTTTAAATCCCCCAGCACACTGAAAGACCGGATATACTCCAGATTATATTTCATCTTTTCCGGCAGGATGTATTGCATGTAGATTTCTTCGGTCTCTTTGCCTGTCTCTTTTTTATAGCGGTCGATTTCCGCCTCTTCGTCTTTATAGGCAATACTGGTTCTGGAAGTAATTCCTGCAGGCAGGAGAAGGGTAGCCATCATCTCGGGGGTATAGCTGTCCACATATTTTTGTACTTCCGGTCTGGTCCCTACAAAACTCATGTCACCCTTCAGCACATTAAAAAGCTGAGGGATTTCATCCAGACGGCAGCTTCTGAGTTTTCTTCCCATTCTGGTAATCCGGGAGTCTCCTCCTCTGGTAACCAGGGGGCCTTTTTTATCTGCATCCGCCACCATCGTGCGGAATTTAAAGATCCTGTAAGGCCTGCCGTACTGGGTAATTCTCTCCTGACGATAAAAAACCGGCCCCTTGCTGTCCAGCTTGATACATATTGCAAGTATAAGCATTACGGGCGACAAAAGAACCGTTAAGATCAGTGCCAGAATCACGTCCAGAAAACGCTTGGCACCAAGTGCCAAACGCTTTCCGGAAAGTTCTTTATAATATTTTTTTACTTCTTCCTTTTTCATACATTCCGGAAGGCTGTTCCAATTCTTCAGCATGGTCTACAGCTCCTTGATCATTTTTCTATAGTTTTCTATGATGTATTCTACCTGTTCATCTGTTAAGCAGGTATGAAGGGGCAGCGTGATCTCATTTTCAAACATATGGCGGGCATTGGGAAAATCCTTGATATCAAATCCAAGATTTTTATAAGCTGTCATCATGGGCAGAGGCTTATAATGGACATTTGTGGCAATTCCTGCCTCTGCCATTTTCTCGATCACTTCGTTGCACTGCTCTCTGTTCTTTCCAATCAGCCGGGTAAGATACAAATGACCGCTGGATACATGATCCTCTCCATAATGTTCCAGTACCTGGATACCCAGATCCTGAAATCCCTCATTGTATCTTTCTATGATTTTTCTGCGCCTTTTCAGAAGTTCCGGATATCTCCGAAACTGTGCCAGTCCCAGAGAAGCCATGATATCTGTCATATTGTATTTATAATAGGGCGCAACAATATCATATTCCCAGCTTCCCGGTTTTGTTTTAGCCAGAGCATCTTTCGTCTGTCCATGAAGAGAGTAATCCATAAACTGTTTGTAAAGGTGGTCGCTGGAGATTCCCGGGATTTCTCTCCATACAGCGGCTCCTCCTTCTGCGGTAGTGAGATTTTTAACCGCATGGAAAGAAAAGCTGGTAAAGTCTGCAATTTCCCCGCACATCTTCCCTTTATGTCTGGCGCCGAAAGCATGGGCTCCGTCTGCCAGCACGGCGATCCTGCCCAGGGCCTCCTGAATGGGACCGGAAGGTTTAAAGAATTCTTTGCTCTCTTCTGCGATCTGATAGATTTTGTCATAGTAAGGATAAACAATCCCGCCCAGATCCACACAGATCACGGCCTTTGTTCTCTCCGTCACTGCTTTCCGTACTTTCTCGGGATCCATATCATAAGAATCGGGGATCGTATCTACCAGTACCGGCGTAGCCCCCACATGACAGATCACACTGCAGCTGGCCGTATAGGTATAAGCTGTAGTGATCACTTCATCTCCCGGTCCTACACCCAGGATTCTCAGGCACAGTTCCAGAGATGCCGTAGCGGAATTGAGACAGACCGCCTTCTCTGTATGGCAGAAAGCCCCAATCTCTCTTTCAAATTTCTTGGTCTTTGGTCCAGTGGTGATCCAGCCGCTTCTTAATGTATCTACTACTTCATTTATTTCTTCTTCCGTAATATCCGGAGGTGAAAATGGTATATTCATCATAGACTATCTCCTGAAATTTTGCATACTTAAATACATTATACCTTTTTTCTTTATAAAAGCAAGGCTATTGAAAAAATACTTGGGCCGGATTGTTATCGTTCTCCTATATATCTTTTTAAAAATTCATAAATCTCTTCTTCTGTAGGGGGACATCCTTTCAAAAAATGCCGGAATTTCCTGGTACACTGTCCGATTCCCAGTTCTCCGGTCTTTCCTCTGAATCCCTGGCCAATGCAGATTTTCCCTTTTAGTTCTTTCAACAGCCCCTCTTCCTTCAGTTTCTGAAGAGCCGGGATCAGGTATCCGTAGCATGCGCTACAGGACTCTACTTCCTCCACAGCATCCTGGAGTTCCACAATCTTTCTCTCTTTGGGGAGTATGGCTTTTTCCTTCGGAAGATTCAGTTCCCGAAATTCTGCCAGTTCCCAGTCCTCCAGACCGGCCCCCAGATCGGCAGCCATCTGTATATAAGGGATCTCTTCTAATTCGTATCCCATAAGATGAGCCACGTAAGCGTCACACAATACCGGATCCGCTGCAGCCATGATCCGGTTCATTACTACCGGATTACCTCCGTCTTCAAAGTCCCAGTCTCCGCAGATATTGTCTACCACAATAAAGTCCTGGTGGATCCCTGTGGCCAGATGGGCGATAGGTTTGTGAAGTCCCATAGCGTGGAACCGGCGTTTTTCAGAATTTGGGATCAATCCCTTCATATTTTTCAGGGCACAGGTGATCTTTGTCTGGCAGTGGCCTTTCATTACCGGCACGTTGACCAGGAAATCCAGCTTCATTGCTTCATCGCAGATTTTCAATTCCAGCCCCTCACAGTCATAGGTTTCATAGTTGTCCTTCTGCATATCCAGAAATTCCACGCCGTATTTTTCTGAGAGATCATAGTATCCGCAGAGTCTGGCCGTATCTTCTGTCTTGTCCCCTACCCAGGAGCCTTCCAGCATGACCAGCTCTTTAAAGCCTCTCTCCTGAAGATATTCTATGATCCCTGCCACGATTTCCGGATGGGTGGTGGCTCCCCAGGAAGGTTCTGAAGGAGAAACCAGGTTGGGTTTAATCCCGATACGGCACTCTTTATCCGGTATCCGGGAATCCAGCTCTGCCTCCTCTAAAAGTCTTTTTGTCATTTCCTTATATTCTGTTCCATAGATGGCCAGGATTTCTGTATTTTCCATAGTTTACCGCCTTTCTGCCTATCATTCTATATCAGCTTCAGGAATCCCTCCGGTTATCTGTAAATCCTCGGAGATTCTCTTGTTTCTGGTACTATAATCATAACGAAAACCCCGGAACCTGTAAAGAAAAAGTATTTTTTCTCTTTACAACCCCACATAAGATTGTGTAAAGTAGTATCGATATTAATTACATATTATCCAGGAGGATTCTACTTATGTCAAAACCCAAAGCTTCTATCTTTGAAATGGATGGCGTGCCGGAATTCGGCCAGGCCCTTCCTCTGGCTCTGCAGCATGTAGTAGCTATGATCGTCGGCTGTGTAACCCCTTCCATTATTGTGGCAGGCGTAGCAGATCTGAATGCTTCTGACCGGGTGATCCTGATCCAGGCAGCCCTGTTTGTCTCTGCTATCAGTACTCTGCTGCAGCTTTTTCCTGTAATCAGAGGAAAGAGTTTTCAGCTTGGGGCAAAGCTTCCCGTGATCATGGGTATCAGCTTTGCTTACGTACCCAGTATGCAGGCGATTGCCGGCCAATATGATGTGGGTACTATTCTGGGAGCTCAGATTGTCGGAGGTATCGTAGCCATTATTGTAGGTCTTACGGTTAAAAAAATCCGTATCCTGTTCCCCCCTATTGTTACCGGAACCGTAGTATTTACCATTGGTCTTTCTCTGTATCCCACAGCGGTCAATTATATGGCCGGGGGAACTTCCAGCGAAAACTACGGTTCCTGGCAGAACTGGCTGGTAGCTATTTTCACCCTGGCAGTAGTAACAGGACTGAATCATTTTGCCAAAGGATTTTTAAAACTTGCTTCGATACTGATCGGTATTATCGCAGGCTATATCCTGGCTGCATGCTTCGGTATGATCGACTTTTCCGGTATTGGCTCTTCAGGTTTCTTCCAACTCCCGCAGCCTCTGCATTTCGGCGTGAGTTTTGAGCCTTCTGCCTGTATTGCCATAGGTGTTTTATTTGCCATTAACTCTATTCAGGCAATCGGGGATCTGTCCGCCACTACTGTAGGAAGTATGGACCGGGAGCCTACTACGAAAGAGCTTCAGGGCGGAATTGTCATGTACGGAATTGAAAATATCATCGGAGCTTTCTTTGGGGGCCTTCCTACTGCTACTTACAGTCAGAACGTAGGTATCGTAACCACCACCAAAGTTATCAACCGCTGTGTGCTGGGACTGGCTGCAATCGTTCTGATCATAGCCGGTCTGGTACCGAAATTTTCCGCTTTGCTGACTACCATTCCCCAGTGTGTGCTGGGCGGGGCAACCATCTCTGTATTTGCCTCCATTGCCATGACCGGGATCAAGCTGGTCATGCAGCAGGAAATGAATTTCCGGAACACTTCCATTGTAGGGCTGGCTGTAGCCCTGGGAATGGGCGTGACCCAGGCTCCCGCCTCTTTAGCCGCTTTCCCGGACTGGGTAACCACCATTTTCGGTTCTTCACCGGTAGTTCTGGCAACCATCGTGGCAATTCTTTTAAATGTCATTCTGCCAAAAGAAGAGAAAAGGCAGAGCACTGCCGGCAAATAACAAACGGTACTTTTACCTCTTATCTATTGTCACATATAACAAAAGAAACTGTTCCGCCAAAGGGAAAGCTTTCTCAGTGCTGTCGCATTAGCCCTATTCTCGATTCTGATTAATGCGGCAGCTCTGACAAGTTCATGGATTCCTTTTGGGATAGAACAGTTTTTTCTTTCCTCTATATTTATAACCCAGCTCTTTTTTCAAATACAGCAGGTACTTATACAAATGGTACATAAAAATATGATATCCTGGCCTTTTCCCGTAAAGCACAGCACTTCCCTCATACCAGGGACTTTCTTTGACATAGCCGGATCTGAGGCCGCTCATTTTCCACACTTTTCTCCAAATATGATTTGCCTTTAGTTCTTCTTCCGTCATTCTTCCCGCCGCAGTCTGGTCCCCTGTATCAAAGATATCATCGGAAAAAGGCTGATTTCCAAATATCTGTGCCTCCTGGAATTTCGGCTTTCCCATAAAACGTCCCAGGGCTTTCTCTGCTTCCTGTCTGCTTCTGTTTACATGAAAATCTCCCATGCTTCTCATGGACGTGGCCTGTTTTTTTCCATATTCCAGCAGTATTTTTTCCATCTCTTCCAGGAATCCTCTTCTCTCTTCATCTGTCTGGGCAAATATAGGTCTCCATCGCCCATGTACCTTCTCATAGCCTGTGGTCATACCGTGGGGAGCGCTGAAAATACTCTCAAACAAACTGTTGCTGAAATAAACTTTTTTCTTCAGACCTGCTTCCGGAGAAAAATAGTAGCAGTGATAATCCTCTCTTTTCACTCCTTCCGGCAGTTCATAAAGCCCCCAATAATATCCTGTCAGATTCTCCTTTTTTCCCAGGATTCTGAGGGCATGGCAGATCTCTTTCTGCATGGACCCTATCCATCCGCTGTCTGCCAGAGCCATGGAGCTTTCCTCCATAAGCCCCTCCTGTTCCAGATACCCCAAAAGGCCGGGCAGTTTTTCCCTGGAATTTATTTCCATTGCTTTCAGAAAAAAAGGACAGCCTTCCAGTTTCTGGCGGATTTCCTTTAAACAGGGATAGGGAACTGGCTCCTTTCTTTGTTCTGTCATTCCCAGCAGTCTCAATGTAATCTCCTTTTCTTTCTCTGGAATGCCGGAACGGTCAAGAATCTTGTCCAGAGTCACTTCCGTGCCGCTTCTGCATATATAGTCCAAAGCCGCCTCTATATCCCTGTGATACAAGGGCAGTCTGAGAGAGTACCGGGAACAGCACAGGTATCTGCATTCTATGGGAAGCTGAAATCTCTCCACATAGATCCGGGCACAGCGGTACATCAGATATCCGTCTCTCGCAAGAAAATACAGCCGCCGGATCCCACTGCGCTGTGCCTTGCGTAAAATCCACAGTACAAAGCCATTTAAGGCCGGGGCCAGGATTTCCCTTGAGGTTTTATGAAAAACGTCTTCTTTCTTCATATTAAACACACCCTGCTGTTTTCTTTAGTATGTCCCAAATTTGAAAATGTCAGACAGTCATTGCCACCACTTCTGGCGGTTTTTCTATGCAGACAGCACTACTTCAAAAACGTAAAAAAGAATGTCAGCAATGCAAGAGCAAACATATCAAAGGCCATAAGGTCTTTAAAGAAAACGTTTTTTTGTCCATCAGCACCACCCCATTCTATGTATGAATAGAAGCCAGCTACCCTGTAGCACGATAAATGAGCCTTCGCTTTATCCCTCGCAGGTTGCAGCACTCACAAAAATGCCCTATCTCCAACATAAGCCGGAGATAGGGCAGATTTTATTTCGGGACAATATTCAACAAATGATTATTTATTATTCAATGCTGCCTGTGCGGCTGCCAGTCTTGCGATCGGCACACGGAATGGTGAGCAGGAAACATAGTTCAGACCTACTTTGTGGCAGAACTCTACGGAAGAAGGATCTCCGCCGTGCTCTCCACAGATACCCATCTTCAGAGTTGGGTTTGTAGAACGTCCTTTTTCTGCTGCCATCTTAACCAGCTGGCCAACACCCTTCTGATCCAGTTTTGCAAATGGGTCAGACTCGTAAATCTTGTTCTCATAGTAAGAACCTAAGAATTTACCAGCGTCGTCACGGGAGAATCCGAAGGTCATCTGTGTTAAGTCGTTTGTACCGAAGGAGAAGAACTCAGCTTCTTCAGCAATTTCATCTGCTGTCAGAGCTGCACGAGGAATCTCGATCATCGTACCAACATGGTAGTTGATGTACTCGCCTTTTTCCTTCATAACTTCTTCTGCTGTAGCAACTACAACATCTTTTACATATTTCAGCTCTTTCCTTTCGCCTACTAATGGGATCATAATCTCAGGAACGATATCATAACCCATTTCATCTTTTACTTCGATAGCAGCTTCGATGACAGCTCTTGTCTGCATCTTAGCGATTTCCGGATATGTTACAGCCAGACGGCATCCACGATGTCCCATCATTGGGTTGAACTCATGGAGTTCATCGCAGCGAGCCTGTACTTCTTCTGCTGTAAGACCCATGTCTTTTGCCAGAGCTGCAATGTCTTCAGGATCTGTAGGAACGAACTCATGCAGAGGCGGATCCAGATAACGAACGGTCATTGGACGACCTTTCAGAGCTTTGTACATAGCTTTGAAGTCTTCTTTCTGGAATGGGATCAGCTCGTTAAGAGCTTCTTCTCTCTGCTCTACTGTATCGGAAAGGATCATCTTACGGATCTTCGGAATACGGTCTTCGTTGAAGAACATATGCTCTGTACGGCAAAGTCCGATACCTTCAGCGCCTAATTTCACAGCGTTTTCTGTATCAGCAGGTGTATCGGCATTTGTACGAACCTGTAATTTACGGAACTGGTCAGCCCATCTCATGATACGGCCGAAGTTTCCGCCTACAGAAGCTTCTACAGTCTTGATGTCGCCTTTGTAGATCTTACCTGTTGTACCATCTAAGGAAATGTAATCACCTTCGTGGAAGGTATAGCCCCCTAATGTGAACCATTTTTCTTCTTCGTTGATCTTGATCTCGCCGCATCCGGATACACAGCAAGTTCCCATACCACGAGCAACAACGGCTGCGTGAGATGTCATACCGCCGCGAACTGTCAGGATACCTTCGGAAGCATGCATACCTTCGATATCTTCCGGAGATGTCTCAAGACGAACCAGAACAACTCTTTCCCCTGCTTCGTGAGCAGCTTTTGCTTCTTCAGCTGTGAAGTAAACTTTACCTGCAGCAGCACCTGGAGATGCCGGAAGAGCAGAACCGATCACTTCTCCTGCTTTCAGAGACTCCGCATCAAAGGTTGGATGCAGTAACTGATCCAGAGATTTTGCTTCGATACGGCAAACAGCTTCTTCTGGTGTGATCATGCCTTCGTCTACAAGGTCGCAGGCAATCTGGATAGCAGCCGGAGCTGTTCTCTTTCCGTTACGTGTCTGTAAGAAGTATAATTTACCTTCCTGGATGGTGAACTCCATATCCTGCATATCGCGGTAGTGGTTCTCCAGCTTCATAGCCAGTTCCATGAACTGTTTGTAGCATTTTGGAAGGTCTTCAGCTAATTTGCTGATTGGCTGAGGTGTACGAACACCGGCAACTACGTCTTCACCCTGAGCGTTGATCAGGTATTCACCGTAGATACCTTTTTCACCGGTAGATGGGTTACGTGTAAATGCAACACCTGTACCTGATGTTTCGCCCATGTTACCGAATACCATAGCCTGTACGTTTACAGCGGTACCCCAGTCGCCTGGAATATCGTTCATACGACGGTATACGATAGCACGCGGGTTGTCCCAGGAACGGAATACGGCTTTTACTGCTCCCATTAACTGCTCCTTAGGATCCTGTGGGAATTCTTCACCGTTCATCTCTTCAGAGTAAACAGCTTTGAATCTCTTAACTAACTCTTTTAAATCATCTACAGTTAATTCTGTATCGTAGTGAACGCCCTTAGCTTCTTTTACTTCGTCGATGATCTTCTCGAAGAAAGATTTAGGAACTTCCATAACTACGTCAGAATACATCTGGATAAAACGTCTGTAAGAATCATATGCGAATCTTGGATTGCCTGTCTTTTTAGCAAAGCCTTCAACTGCCACATCGTTCAGACCCAGGTTCAGGATAGTATCCATCATACCAGGCATGGAAGCTCTTGCTCCGGAACGAACAGAAACCAGCAACGGATCTTCTGTGTCACCGAATTTTTTGCCCTGGATTTCTTCCAGCTGTGCTAATGCATCGAAAATCTGTCCCTGAATCTCTTCAGAAATCTTCTTGCCGTTATTGTAGTAGTCTGTGCAAGCTTCTGTTGTTACTGTGAATCCCTGAGGAATGGGCATGCCTAAATTGGTCATTTCTGCCAGGTTGGCTCCCTTTCCACCCAGGAGTTCTCTCATGTTGGCGTTTCCTTCACTAAATAAGTAAACCCATTTTGCCATTTGAACATTCCTCCTAAAAGTAGATACTAGAAAACATACTGTTCATAATATATTTCCCACGGTGCAGGCAGAGTTTGCCTGCACAGTATTATTTTAACATAAGACCTCTGATAGTCAAGCAAGTTTTTTGAAGTTTTTCCTTATTTTCTCTTCATTTTCAGCACCAGATGTCTCGGCAGACCGTTTACCATGATAGGCTGATAATCTCCCTGTATCAGCGGTTTAATGTAATCCACAAAATCTTTTGTAACATTGTTGGCTTCTTTGTTCATCCAGGAACGGGGAACCAGTTTTTCTTCATTAGCGATCCTGTGAACATCATAGATACCGGTAGCACTCATGTAAGGATCATCGGATATACGGTCAATGACCACCATTTTCCCTGTATCTCCTTCATCTGCTGCTTTCACTGCGGCGCCTCCTACCATAAAGGCCTCGTCAATATCCACTCTGGAGGCCATATGGGAAGCACTCCTCTGAAGAGTTGAGAGCTCCACGGCTCTGGTCTTGCAGCCGCACTCTGCCGCCAGGAAGTTTGCCAGATAGGTGGCTGTCCCCTGAAGCTGCTTGTGTCCGAAAGCATCCACATAGTCCCCTACACTTCCCAGTTCGCATACATAACGTCCGTCTTCCAGTTTAATCCCCTCAGAAACAGCAATCACAATGGATGATTTCTTCTTAAGCAGCTCCTTTACTTTTTTCAGGAATCTGTCAATATCAAAGGGAACTTCCGGGAGATAGATCAGGTCCGGTCCGTCACAGTCCTCTGCTTTTGCCAGGGCGGTAGCCCCTGTAAGCCACCCTGCATTTCTTCCCATAATTTCCATGATAGTGATCATGTCCTTTTTGTAAGTCAGGCCCTGGGCATCACGAATCACCTCTTTGGTAGAGGCTCCGATGTATTTTGCTGCGCTTCCGAATCCCGGCGTATGGTCTGTTAGAGCCAGATCATTATCAATGGTCTTAGGCACTCCCAGGAACTTCTGGGGCTGCCCTGTCAGAATCGCATAATCTGACAGCTTCTTGATCGTATCCATGGAATCATTTCCGCCGATGTAAATAAAAGTGTCAATATCCAGTTTATTTAAAATCCCGAAAATTTTCTCATAAATCTCTCTGTCTTCATGGATCTCCGGCAGTTTAAAACGGCAGGATCCCAGAAAAGCCGAGGGTGTTCTTTTCAAAAGCTCGATATCCAGCTCCGAATGTATCTGGGTTGACAGGTCCACATACTGCTCGTCCAAAAGTCCCTGAATGCCGTGAAGCATGCCGTACACCTTGTCAAATCCACGCTCGATGGCATTTTTATACACACCTGCAAGGCTTGAGTTAATTACAGCAGTAGGTCCGCCTGACTGCCCAACAATAATATTTCTTTTCTTAGCCATTCTGTCATCTCCTCCTTCTGAATCAACAGGCCTTTCCTATGGCCCCATGAGCCATATTATAGCAAAAAAAATCCATGCCAGCAATAGCGACATGGATTTTTGCATATTCTTTTCCGTAATATTTAAAATTTTTTATATATTTTGCACAATTAAAACAATTCTACTGCTACCTTATGTTCTTCCTATTCCAGCCATAACCTTTTAGATTTCTTCATTGTTTCCCTTTGCCTTTGTCTCTTCAAAAAGCTTCCGGTAATATTCCAGGGAAAACTCATCAGGATTATCCTGATATACAAAATGGTCTTCTATAAGCTCCTGGGGATACTCTTCCAGCTTATAGACGGCAGCTTCCGGAATCTCCTTGTTGTAATACATGAGCAGAGGGATAAACTCCTGCTCCGGAATTTCAATCTGGCCGGTCTCAATATTCTTCCGCACCGTGATCTTGGCCATGGCCCCCATCAGACTGGGAAGATCTGTCTGTGTGGAAGTGAAATTTCCCAGAGAGTAGTATACCAGCATTTTGTGTCCATCTTCTCCGGTAAGGGTCTCCATGGTCCGGACCACATGGGGATGGGAACCGATCACAATATCCACTCCTTCTTCCAGGAAAACATCTGTCCAGTCCCGGGTCTCCTCGTCTACGTCCTGATCATATTCCACACCTACATGCATAACCACAACTACCACGTCTGCCAGCTCTTTTGCCTGGCGGATATCTTCCCTGGCCTGTTCCTCGTCATAAACATCCACCATATATTCTTTCCCCCGCGGCAATTCCAGGCCGTTCAGTCCATATGTATAGTCCAGTATAGCCAGTTTCAACTCTTTGCAGGAAATAACCGGGATCTCCTCCGATGTTTCTTGACTGTCATAAAGTCCCAGTACAGAGATATCCGGATAATTTTGTTTCCACCAGTCCAGCGTATATTCTATGGAATCTGTGCCTTTATCCAGGGCATGATTGGTAGCGCTTGCGATTACATCAAATCCTGTATTTACCAAGGCTTCTCCAAACTCCGGCGGCGTGCCGAAACTGGGATACCCGGACACATCTTCCCGGTCTTCCACAAAAATGGTTTCCTGGGTAACTAACGCCAGATCCGCAGCTTCCACATCTTCTTTCACATACTGATAGACATCGTCATAATTCCAGGGGCCGTCTTCTCTCATACCTGTTTCCCGGATAGTTTCATGGGCAATGTTATCTCCCACCGCCAAAAGTTCTATGGTATGGTCCTCCTGTTCCTGTTCCAGGGCCAGTCTTTCCTGCTCAGCCTTTTCTTTTGCAGCTTTTTCCTTGGCTTTTTGGGAAAAATGCATTCCCACGGCAATGCTGATCGTCAGCACCACGATCAAAGCTGCCAGCATCCCCGCCCCTGCCAGCATTCGTTTTTTCAGTTCTTTTTCTCTCTGGAACCGCCGCTGTTCCCGTCTTTTTTCCTTTTCCCGGTCTCTCCTGAGAAGCTCTTCTCTTTCGTCCATTCCTTTTCTCCTTCTTTTCTCCTCCTCGGGGCTGTTTATAAAACTGTCCTGCAAAAGGGGCTGCCGCATTAATCATATGTCAGGGATATTTATACATTTTATGCGAATTTGTCCGGCATAGCTTTGAGACCATAGGCTCAAAGCGGCACAGACTGAGCAATAAAATGTATAAATATTCTCGATTTTGATTAATGCGGCAGCCCACCTGTCTTTTCCTATTCTGCTATCTATGTCTGCTGCCCGATAGGATCAAAAATCAAATTTCTCCTCAAAATAAGCTTTCAGGTCTTCAATTTTTACTCTTTCCTGTTCCATGGTATCACGGTCTCTTACTGTAACGGCTCCATCGTTTTCTGAGTCAAAATCATAAGTAATGCAGAAAGGAGTACCGATCTCATCCTGACGGCGGTAGCGTTTTCCGATATTTCCTCTGTCGTCATATTCACAGTTATATTTCTTGGAAAGCTGCTGGTAGATCTTCTGTGCGCCATCTGCCAGTTTCTTGGAAAGAGGCAGAACGCCGATCTTCACCGGTGCCAGAGCCGGATGGAAGTGAAGGACTGTCCGGACATCGTTCTTTTCCGCATCCAGAACTTCTTCATCATAAGCACTGCACAGGAAAGCCAGAACCATACGGTCTGCGCCAAGAGAAGGCTCGATCACATATGGAATATACTTTTCTTTTGTCTCATCATCAAAGTAAGTGAGATCCTGTCCAGATACTTCCTGATGACGGGACAGATCATAGTCGGTCCTGTCTGCAATTCCCCACAGCTCACCCCAGCCGAACGGGAAAAGGAATTCCACGTCTGTGGTGGCCTTGCTGTAGAAGCTGAGCTCTTCTTTATCATGATCACGGTAACGGACTTCTTCTTTCTTCAGTCCCAGGCTGTACAGCCAGTCCAGACAGAACTGCTTCCAGTAGGCAAACCATTCCAGGTCAGTGTCCGGTTTGCAGAAGAACTCCAGCTCCATCTGCTCAAATTCACGGGTACGGAAAGTAAAGTTTCCTGGAGTGATTTCATTACGGAAGGATTTTCCGATCTGAGCAATACCAAATGGCAGTTTCTTTCTGGAAGTTCTCTGTACATTTTTAAAGTTTACAAAGATTCCCTGAGCTGTCTCAGGTCTTAAGTAGACAGTATTCTTAGCGTCCTCTGTAACCCCCTGGAAAGTTTTGAACATCAGGTTAAACTGACGAATATCTGTAAAATTGTGTTTTCCGCAGCTTGGACAGGGAACCTTGTGCTCTTCGATAAAGTTTTTCATTTCCTCCTGGCTCCAGGCGTCTACGCTTCCTTCCAGCTTGATATCATTTTCTGCACAGTAATCTTCAATCAGCTTATCTGCACGGAATCTTTCATGACACTCCCTGCAGTCCATAAGAGGATCAGAAAAGCCTCCCAGATGACCGGAAGCCACCCAGGTCTGAGGGTTCATCAAAATGGCACAGTCCACGCCTACATTGTAGGGACTCTCCATAACAAACTTCTGCCACCAGGCTTTTTTTACATTATTCTTTAACTCCACCCCCAGGTTTCCATAATCCCAGGTATTTGCCAGGCCGCCGTAAATCTCAGAACCTGGATACACAAAACCTCTGGATTTTGCCAGGGCAACGATTTTTTCCATTGTCTTTTCCATTGTATGATCTCCTCTGCTACAACATATTTCCACAGAAATCCTCCTGGATCCCCGGGATTATCTCACCAATAAGCCATATTATAACTGCTGCAGACGCTCTTTTCAACCACTAAAAGGCTGTTTTTCCCGGTTAATCCATGATTTTCAGGATTTCCAGGCTCTTAAATTCCCGGTCTATGTACCTTTTCATATAGGCCCGCATCACTCTTCCCACTTCCTCCCGGACCTCTTTGGTCACCGTAAAGGAATAAAGCTTTTCCAGTTTTGCGGCAATAATAAACTGAAGGGTATACAAGGCGGCAGGGCTTATATGGATCAGCCCTTTTTCATTTCTTCCGCAGGCAGAGCAGAAAACGCAGGAGTTTTCCACAGAAAACCACTGGATATTCTCTGTAGTGCCGCAGGATGCGCAGGTAAACACAGAAGGATATTCTCCATTCACTGTCATGATCTTCAGCTCAAAAATATACCGGATCAGTCCATTGTCCACCTGACCTTTTACCAAGGCTTTTAAAGTGACATACAGCAGGTTCAGCATTTCTTTTCCGTCTGCATTCTCTCTGGCATAATAATCTGCCAGCTCCAGGAAATAAAATCCGTAATATACTCCCGGCTGGATCCCTGCCAGCTCCGAAAAGTAATGCAGCACTGAGGCAGAACGCATCTGATAGGCAGTCCTGCCCTCATAGAGAAAGAAGGATCCAAAGACAAAGGGATTGGCTGCGGCCAGAAGAGAGCTGTTCTGCCGTCTGGCCCCTTTTGCAAAAGCCGTGATCTTCCCTCGTTCTCTGGTAAGGAGCACCAGCCTCTTGTCATAGTCTCCCACCGGCATGGCAGATAACACCATACCGGTCACAGTGATCAGATCGCTCATCAGACTTCCTTCTTATCATATCCGAAATTTTTTATAAGAAAATCACTGTCTCTCCAGTCTTTCTTAACCTTCACCCACAGCTTGAGGTTTACTTTTTCCTCCAGCATTTTCTCAATCTCGGTCCTGGCCTGGCTGCCGATCTTCTTCAGCATAGCTCCCTGTTTTCCTATGATGATTCCTTTATGGGAATCCCTCTCACAGATAATGGTAGCGTCAATATCCACCAGACCTCCCTCCGGCCGTTCCTTCATCCGTTCTATGGTCACCGCAATGCCATGGGGGATCTCTTCTTCCAGACAGCGGAGAGCCTTCTCACGGATCAGCTCTGCTACGATCTGCCTCTGGGGCTGGTCTGTCACCATATCCTCATCATAAAACTGAGGCCCGTAGGGAAGATATTTGAAAATACATTCCAAAAGGGTATCCAGATTTACAGACCGCAGAGCAGACACCGGCACAATCTCTGCAAAATCCAGGATCTTACGATAGGCATCGATAAATCCCGGGAGATCCTTTTTTTCCACCTTATCTACTTTATTCATTACCAGGATCACCGGAAGTTTCGTCCTCTTAAGCTGCTGGGCGATATGCTGCTCTCCTGTTCCGATATAATCCGAAGCCTCCACCAGCCACAGGATCACATCTGCATCCTGAAAAGTTCTCTGGGCTACATTTACCATGTATTCTCCCAGTTTATTTTTGGCTTTGTGGATCCCCGGCGTATCCAGAAACACGATCTGTCCTCTTTCACTGGTGTATACAGTCTGGATCCTGTTTCTGGTGGTCTGGGGCTTTCTGGAAGTTATGGCGATCTTCTGCCCGATCAGATGGTTCATCAAGGTAGATTTCCCCACATTTGGCCTGCCGATGATCGCCGCAAATCCTGATTTAAAATCTTCCTTCATATACACTCCTTTTTCTATAATAAGTGCTTGATTTCCTTAAATACTTCTTTATCCTGCTGGATCTTCTCCTCGCTTCCGATCACGCAGATCCGATTCTGTCCCACGATAGCGTCCACGATTCCGGCCAGATTCCGGATATCCGCAGGCTGGGCATCCAGGATCTCATCTCTTTCTTTCTGCATGTCTTCTCTGGTAATTCCGGAAAACCAGGCGTTTAAAGACACAGATCCTTTTGCAGAAGGTGTCAGCGGCGCATCCAGCTCACTGATGGTTCCGATAATATACTTGGTCATTTCCCGCTCCTCTGCGTCAAAGGACCGGATAAAGTCTCCGGTCTTTTGGAACACCTCCAGGGTGTTCTTCAGATGAGGATCCCGGTAAGATACCAAAAATCCGTCTCCCGTTCTGCGGAAGCCGCTCATACAGCCGTAAGCCCCTCCTTTTACCCGGATATTGGTCCAAAGATACTCATAGCTGAGCATTACCTTTAAGATCCTCAGCGCGCCTGTATATTCATATCCCTCATCTGCAAAATTTCCGGCTACAGCTACATACTGTACCTGACCGGAGGTCTGGAACCCTTCATTCTTATCTTCAAATGCCGGATCCAGCTTCACATCTTCCGTCTCCTGGCTGTGCAGAACGGCTTTGAGACTTTCTACTTCTTTCTCCAGAAGGCTGTATCCCTCCTGATCCGCTGTATAGCTGACGATGAGATTTTCTCTCCGGAATACCAGGCCCATCAGTTCCTTCAGGTTGTCAATGATCTCTTCTTTTTTCTCCTGGAAGTTTTTCTCCAGGTCATTGATCAGGTCATAAAAATCAATTCCGGCGATCTTTTCCTGGAAATAAGCATTCTCGGAAAAATAGGAGAGGGCCCTGTTCACTGCCGTTGAATGTCCTGCAGAAACCATGTTCATCTGCATTCTGGATTTCATCTTGGCAATGATTTCGTACAGCCTCTTTTCATCATCCAGCCTGGATGTACAGAGGATCTCCCTGATCATCCGGAAGACAAAAGGCAGATCCTGATATAATGCTTTTGCCTTGATCCCCATCATATGAGTGGTCAGCCGGTTGTCTCTGGCATTGCCGAAAACCTGGATTCCAAAAAGGATCCCCCCGGTCCTGGCGTTGATCTCGTTAAACAGCTCTCCATAGGTATAATGTTCTGTATCCACATAACCCAGGACTGATTTCAGGATCCCCAGATAAGGAACCAGCCTGGATGGTACTTTCCTGGTGTTAAACAGCAGGTTCAGATAGCCGATACCATTTGTATACAGATCGTGATGGAGGATCAGAGTCTCCCCTGCGTGTTTTTCCGTATTATAGAATTTTCCGGTTTCCCTGGCAATATCTTCCCGTTTCAAAAGAGGAATGGTCTTAAGAGCTTCTTCTGTTTCCGGCGCATCCTGGTACTCTTTCAAATGAGCTGTGGCTTTCACCAGATTTTCCTGCTCCTCCCGGGAAAGAGAGGCTTTGTACTGAGCCAGCTTTTTCTCCAGCTGAGCGTCTCTCTGAGCTGCCAGTCCTCTTTTTGGATTTACTACTACTACGGAAGCATGGGTATTGTCCAGAAGATACTTCCGGATCAGGTCTTCAAAATATCCGGTGCCGGCTTTTTCTTTTAATTTTTTGTATATATCCAGCCGCATGAGCTGATCAAAGGGTTTACTCTCGTCATAAAGCCAGCTGTCAAACACATCAATGCCATACATCAGGCCCTTGGGGAAGGAGGAATAGTCTGCTTCCCGGAACCGGAACTCCATATAATTGATCCCGGCAGCCACAGCTTTCTGGTCAATGCCTTCCTTCACGATCTTTTCCAGGGTTTCCCGGATCATGGAAAGAAACTTCTCTTTACTCTCCGGTCTGGCATTCTTGGCCACAATGGAAAAGAAAGGCTGATAGATCCCGTCCTCATAGGAGCCCAGAATGTCCTTGCCGATCCCCGCATCCAGGAGCACCTGCTTCAGGGGAGCTCCCGGAGCGCTTAAAAGCACATAGTCCAGAACTTCAAAGGCAATGCATTGTTCCACATCCAGGCTGTCTCCCACCACAAGATTATAGGAAAGGTAAGAGTTCTCCTCCACAGGTTCGCTTTCAGAAATCGGATATTCCATTTCGATCTCTTTCACCTGATTAAAAGGCTTCTGCAGGGGGATCCGGGAGTCTACCGGTATCGCATCGTATTTGGAAAGATACTCCTGGTCCATCCAGTTGAGACGTTCCTCCATATCCATATCTCCGTAAAGATAGATATAGCTGTTGGCCGGATGATAATAACGGCTGTGGAAAGAAAGGAACTGAGAGTATTTCAGCTCCGGAATGCAGTTAGGATCCCCTCCTGACTCTACTCCGTATGGTGTATCTGGAAACAAAGAATTAAAAATTTCCCGGTCCAGTACATCTTCCGGAGAGGAGAAGGCTCCTTTCATTTCATTATAAACCACACCGTTTATGGTAACAGGACTGTCCAGCTCCTTCATCTCGTAATGCCAGCCCTCCTGGCGGAAGATTTCTTCTTTTTCATATATATTGGGGAAAAACACAGCGTCCAGATAGACATGCATTAAATTTTTAAAATCCTGGTCATTGCAGCTGGCCACCGGATACATGGTCTTATCCGGATAGGTCATGGCATTTAAAAAAGTATTCAGAGATCCCTTTACCAATTCGACAAAAGGATCTTTTAAAGGAAAATGTTTGGAACCGCACAATACGCTGTGTTCCAGAATATGGGCCACCCCTGTGCTGTCTGCCGGGGGAGTCCTGAAAGCAATGTTAAAGACCTTATTATTATCATCATTTTCCAGCACCATGACTCTGGCGCCGCTTTTTTTGTGTTTCAACAGATATCCTTTGGAATGGATATCGGAAATTTCCTGCTCCATGATCAGCTCATATGCAGGTATTCCTTCCAATCGCATAGTCATTCCTCCTAAGTTTGTATTTTTATCCCAACTGCCCCATAAATATTTATCCTGGACAGTTCCGTTTTTGCCGATTACTATTTATAGCCCGGGCAAATATCTGCCCAGGCTATAAATATAGCACATTTTCAGTTAAGATGATAGGGGCATATAAAATCTTTACAGCTTTGAATACCCGTATCCGTTGACAATCGCATCGATTTTTTCTTTCTTTTTGCACATAGGACACTGATCTGCAGGATAAGATTCGTAGTTGGGTACGTCCTGCTTATAAAATACAGAATTGATATCCAGTCCTGCCACTTTTGTCACAGCGCTGAAAATAGCGGAAACTCCCTGGATCACTCCGCCGTAATATAGAACACTATCCATACACTGGCGGAGAGTAGCCCCTGTGGTAATGGATCCCATGAGAATCACTACATTCCGGTTCCGTACCATATGCTGGATATTATCCCGGAAGATCATCTGACCGTTGGGATTAAATTCCGGAGTTACAATGTAGATCGTTTTGTGGGCATTCATGGATAAAACCCCTGCTTTTGCCAGCTCCTCAGCAAGAAAGGCACCGATCACTTCCAGACCGTCCATACATATGATGGAATCAACCGGTGTTGAAGTCTCATATCTGCTGGAAAGAAGCTTTGCAATCCTGGCAGCCTCTGCACAGCGGGTTTTCATAGTAGTCATTTCCAGATAATGACTGATATGGGACTGGGACGTAACAAAATGTCCCGGTATGATCTTCAGTTGGATCTTTTCGTCTCCTTTTGCATAAACTTTAAACATCCTGTCTTCTAATTCCATACTCATGCCTCCTCTCAAGATTTTCTGTTAATCCTTTCTTTTACGAACAATTTTCTGATAATTATTATATCACTCTTTTCCGCTAAAAGGAAGAAAAACCTTTTGTTTTCCCTGAACAAACAGAGGTTTTTCTTGACAATATCCCCTGGATATGATAATTTTATTAGCAAATCAGAAAGGATGTGAAATTTTACATGGACGGAGATCCTGACACTTGTAGTTGTAAATATCGAAATTCTGCCAATCCATGTTTATTATTATGAATACATAACGGGGCAGTTACACAGGGAGTAAACAGAAGGTTTTTCTGTTCTTTTTTGTGTGACCGTCCCTTTTTGCGTTTCTTAATAATAATATAACATTGGAGGAAAATAATAAATTATGATTGGCTCGATTATTCTATTAATTGTATTGATTTTTTTAAATGCTATTTTTGCCAGTGCGGAAATTGCTGTAATTTCCATGAACGATGCGAAGCTGAAAAAGCTCACAGAAGAAGGAAACAAAAAGGCTATCAAGCTGACCAAGCTGACAGAACAGCCTGCAAGATTTCTGGCTACCATACAGGTTGTAATTACCCTGGCCGGATTCCTGAACAGTGCTTTTGCCGCAGACTATTTTGCAGATCCTCTTGTAGATCTGTTTGTAAGTCTGGGCGTGCCCATTCCAAGAAGTGTTTTAAGTTCGGTTTCGGTTATTATCATTACCGTGATCCTTTCTTATTTCAACCTGGTATTCGGTGAGCTTGTCCCGAAGCGTATTGCCATGAAAAAGACAGAATCCCTTTCCCTGGCACTGGCTGGTCCTTTATACACGATTTCCAAGATCTTCACTCCCCTGGTATTTCTTCTTACAGTATCTACCAACGGTGTGCTGAGGCTTCTTGGAATTGATCCAAATGAAAGTGAGGAACAGGTTACAGAAGAAGAAATCCGCATGATGCTTTCGGAAGGAAGTCAGCAGGGCACCATTGACCAGAGTGAAACGGAAATGATCCAGAATGTATTTGATTTTAACGATATCTCTGTAGAACAGATCTGTACCCATCGTATTGATGTAACTTCTCTGGATATCAACGATAGTCTGGAGACCTGGCAGGGAATTATTTTTGAAAGCCGGCACACCTTCTATCCTGTATATAAGGAAAACACAGATAATATCATAGGAATCCTGAATACAAAGGACTACTTCCGTATGGAAAACAAATCGAAATACGAAATCGTAAAGCATGCCATTGATAAGCCCTGGTTTGTACCGGAAAATATGAAAGCAAACGTTCTCTTCCAGAATATGAAAACTTCCAGAAAATACATTGCCGTACTGATCGATGAATACGGCGGCATGTCCGGTCTGATCACACTTCACGACCTGATCGAGGCTCTGGTAGGCGACCTTTACGAACTGGAAGACGCCGTACAATCTCCGGATATCCTGCAGATCGGAGAAAACTCCTGGGAAATCCAGGGTTCCGCAGATCTGGGAGATGTGGCTGAGACACTGGGCATTGATCTTCCCACTGAAGATTTTGACACTTACAACGGTTATGTCTGCGACGTGATCGGACGGGTCCCTGCAAACGGCGAGACCTTCTCCTGCGAAACAGAAGATCTCAGCATCCAGGTACATAGTGTAGTAAACCACCGTATCGGAGACAGCACTGTGATCAAAAAAATAAAACCAGCGGAAGAAAACGAAGAAGATTAAGGAAAAAAGAGACTACCTCCTAAAGATCTTGTTTTTTATAAAAACCTGAACTTTACGAGATAGTCTCTTTTTCTGTATATCAGATCAATCCTTTTTCTTCTAGAAAATTTACAGCTGTTTCTTCCGGAGTTTTTCCTTCCACATCTACCTGATAGTTCATTTCCATCATTTCTTCAGTGGTGATTGCACCTTCCAGCATAGCCAGCACTTCGCTCAGCTCTGGGTATTGTCTCAGGGTTTCATTCCTTGTGACAGATACTGCCTGGTAAGGCGGAAAATAGTTTATATCATCCTCAACCTTTACCAGATCCATATCTAGCAGTACAGCATCTGTCTCAAAAGCATCGATCACATCTACCCGTCCGGATGCGATGGCTTGATACCGGATATTTCCTTCCAATCCATCCACACTGGCAAAGGAAACATTATATTCTTCCTCCAGCTTAGGCAGTAAGTCCTCCCTCTGGGTAAAGGCAGTAGTGCATCCCAGACGAAGAGAGGAGGCATTTTCCAACAGCTGAGACAGCTTTATAATACCATACTCCTGGGAAGTTTCCCGGGTAATAGCAAAGACATACGTATTGCTGAAACCTAACGGCTGGGAAACTTCCATATCATATTCCTCTTCCATTCCCTCCCTCACATCCTGATATAGCTGTTCTGTATCTGAAGACAGTTCCATTCCCAACACATTTGGCGCAAGAACTCCTGTATAATCTGTAAATGTATCAATATCACCACTTTCCATAGCTGACATGGTGATCATCGTGCCATTCAGATTGAACCGTTCCTCCACATCAAGATCTGTGTGGTGCTGGATCATCTGGCTATAAATGTTGCCTAAAATAATTGCTTCTGTAAAATTTTGGCTGCCAACTACGATCTTATTTTTCTCTGCTCTAAAAGAAGATACCATCGAAACACAAAGAGGCAGTATGAGTATGACTGCTAAAAGAACAGATGCCGCAGCAATCCGCCTCTTTCTCTCTCCTTCTGTACGGAATATGATCTTCTCTGCAGATTTCAGCCCCTCCGGAGTCAAGGCAGCTTCCACCTTTCCCAGGACAAAATCAACGACCAATGCCAAAAGACAGGCCGGTATGGCACCCAGCAGCACCAGATCCGCATCATTTGCATTTAATCCCAGGTTGATAAACCACCCCAGACCACCGGCACCGGCAAAGGCTGCAATTGTCACCGTTCCTACTGCTGTAACAGCAGAAATCCTGATACCGGCCATAATATAGGGCATAGCAATGGGGATCTGAATCTTAAAAAGTGTCTGTGCCTTTGACAATCCAATTCCATTGGCTGATTCCAAAGACAGTGGATCAATTCCCGTAATCCCGATATATGTATTTTTTATAATAGGAAGCAATGCATATACAATAACCATGATGATTGCTGGTCTTTCCCCGATTCCTACAATAGGGACCAGAAATGCCAACAGACCAATGCTGGGGATGGACTGCATCAGATTGGCTGTACCTATAACAACAGAAGATACCTTCTTATTTTTGGTAATGAGGATTCCAAGGGGAATACCAATGCATATAGAAATCAGAACGGCAATGGCTGTCATTTCCATGTGCTGGAATAGAAGTTGAAGGAGTTCCTCTTTTCTCTGAAAAAATACATCAATAAATTCTTTCATTCCTCCTCCTTCCTCTGGCGGTATCTGCGGCTGAGTACAGACAGCAGTCTGCTTTTTGTCAGAATTCCCTTCAGTTCTCCTCTATGGTTCAGCACGGAGATTACTCCCGATCTGTTGTAATCTATGGTATCAATAACCTCCTGAAGGGTGGTTTCCTCATACACATATTTATAGTTTTGGGAAATAATCTGATGGAGTCTGAGACCCATCTGAGCGTCGTCCAGCTTCTGGATATCCTCTAACCAGACAACACCCTCAAGCACGCCATTACTTCCGCTGGTTACAAGCACACTGTTTACTGCGTTTTCCCGCATGACCTGAAGAGCCTGTATCACTGTCCGGTCTTTAGAGAGCTGTAGACATTCTCTACACATAATATCAGATGCATGAATATATTTTGGGTTCCCCCATATCCTGTTCTTTCCCACAAATTTTTCCACATAATCATTTTGGGGATGTTTCAGTATTTCTTCCGGCTGACCAAACTGTACAATATTTCCATTCTGGATAATGCAGATCTTATCTGCGCATTTAATGGCCTCATCCATATCGTGGGTAACAAAGATAATCGTCTTTTTATATTCTTTCTGGAGATTGACGATTTCATTTTGCAGTTCTTCCCTTGTCAAAGGATCCAGTGCTGAAAAAGGCTCATCCATAAGTATCAGATTTGAATCTGTAGCAAAGGCTCTTGCCACTCCAACTCTCTGTTTCTGTCCTCCGGACAGCTGGCAGGGATAGCTGTTAGCAAAAACTTTGGGGTCAAGATTTACCATATCCATCAATTCCAAAACACGTTCTTCTCTCTTTTCTTTGCTCATTCCCTCAATCTTAAGGACAATCTCCAGATTCTCCTTTACTGTAAAGTGGGGAAAGAGTCCTCCGTCCTGGATCACATACCCGATTTTTCTCCGCAGTTTTGTGTCCGGAATCGATTTTATGGATACTCCGTCAATAAGAATATCACCTTTATCCATAGGAAGGAGCTTATTAATCAGCTTTAAAAGAGTGGTCTTTCCGCAGCCGCTGGATCCGATAATCACAATAAACTGACCGGATTCAAATACCAGATTTATATTTCGAAGGATCAGCTTATCTCTGTAGGATTTTGAAACATCTTTTATTTCTATCATAGTCTTTCCTCCCAACAGCTTTCGGTTTCAATTACCACTTCTGTATAAAGCATGATCCTTTTTGATTTTTTCCATCGTCTCCGGATGGCTGGCAAGCTGCCAGGCTAATTCCGCTAAAATCCTCCCGCCATCTTTTAAGGCTCTCTCCATTTCTTTAGTATGTAAAATTTCTTCAAATTTTCTATCATGAAGAACAATGTCCTTTCTGCCTCCGGTAATATCCAACATGGGATGAAAAACCGGTATGCACATACTCACATTTCCCACATCGGAAGAGCCTGCAGGGTCTGAAGGGGAAGAAGGCGTCCTTCCTGTTTTTTCAAAAATTTTTCTGACCAGCTGGTCTATAAAATTATTCCAGTAGATTTCTCCATAATCCGGATATCTCTGCTGCCACTCTACCGTTGTTCCGGTGGCTATCGCAGCCCCTTTTGCACATTCTTCTGAAATTTTATTTAGTTTCCACAGATTCTCTATTGTCCCGGCTCTGTAATAATAATCAAGACAGACTTCGTCCGGCACAATATTCGGTGCAGTTCCTCCTTTTACCACAATCCCGTGAAACTGGCAGTCTTTCGTCAGATGCTGCCGCCACATGTCCATAGCTTCCATAAAAATACGGGCTCCGTTTAATGCATTCAGCCCTTTTTCCGGAGCTGAAGAGGCATGAGCGGCTTTTCCGCGAAAGGTAAAATATCTGTCATTAGAGGCCAACACCTGGAAACAGGTCTCATCCTCATTATTTAGATGGATCATAGCCCCATATTCGTATCCGTCAAAGCAGCCTTCCTTTGCCATATAACATTTTCCTCCCACAAATTCTTCTCCGGGAGTACCGATCAGATCTATCCGGATCGGCAGATCCGGACAGGCCTCCCTGAGGGCCAAAGCCCCCAGGATGCTGATCGCACAGCTAAAGGAATGTCCACAGGCATGCCCTACCCCCGGCAAGGCATCATATTCACAGAGAAAGGCCGCTTTTTTCCCTTTGTCGCCTCGTCTTTTTTTATCTACTGCCAAAAAGGAATAGGGAACCGTTCCATATGGAGAGAGAATCTCATAGCCCTGTTTTTCCAGAAATCCCATAATATATCTGGAGGAATTTTCCTCCTGTCCGCTGATCTCCGGATGTTCTGTAAGATAATCCCCCAATTCTTTTGCCTTTTTATAATATAGGTCAATTCCTTTTTTGATTTCTTCCTGAATCATATAAAATTATCATCTCCTCTACTGTCCGACTTTAACAATCAGAGCATCGGCTACACCTACCCCTTCTCCTTCCGGGTACACAAACAGAGGATTGATATCCAATTCTTTAAGTACATCTTGATTCGCAGCCGCATAACAGCTGATACCTGTGATGGTCTGGCACAAAGCTTCCAGATCACAGGGGCGGCTTCCCCTGTATCCGGTAAGGAGTTTATAAGATTTCAGAGATTTCAGCATATCCATGGCTTCCTGCTTGTTAACAGGAGCGGGATAAAGAGCTACATCCTTAAATACTTCTACAAAAACTCCGCCCATGCCTACCATTACCATAGGGCCGAACTGAGGATCATTGTTAACTCCAATGATCATTTCCACGCCTTGTTTTAACATAGGTACCATCAGGATACCATTGATCCTGGCATCCGGTCTTTTTTCAATGACATTTTTCATGATCTGTCTGTATGCTTCTCTGGCTGCTTCTCCGCCTTGTATATTCAGCTTTACGCCTCCCACATCACTTTTATGGAGAATATCTGCAGATTCCACTTTCATGGCCAGATCCTTTCCGGAAGCTTCCGCAAAGGCTGCTGCCTCTTCCTCTGAAGTAACAATCCGTTCTTCTTCTATGGGAACTCCGTATCTGGCCAATTCTTCCTTGCTGCTGTGTTCGGAAAGAGCATAAGTCTCTCCGTTTTTTTTATCTCCTGTACAGAGAGAAAGCGTTTTTTCTTCCGGTTTATAAGAAATAAAATCTGTGAGATGTTTCAAAAGTTTAAAAGCATAAACCGTAGGGGGCAGCACCGGAACTCCTATATGAAACAGTTTTTCCTGATATTCCGGATTCCGGGTATTTTCTGCAAAAGGAATCATAGCGATGGGCTTGCAATTTTCTCCTTTTTCTTTTACCACCTTTTTAATGCCCTGATACATATAATGAATAGCCGGATCCGCAATTTCATATAACAGCGTATAACCAATAAGCACCATACCGATATTGGGGTCATCCATAACTGTACGCAGAGCTACTGCATATAGATCTGCATCATAAGAAAGGCTGGCTGTCATATCCAGAGGGTTGTTTGGAGAGGCATAGTCCGGAAGTTGCTCTTTCAGACTCTTTAATGTCTCTTCTGTAAAGTCAGGATATTCAATTCCGCAAAGGCTTCCCACATCAGCGCAGATTCCGGTCTCTCCTCCGGAAAGATTCATAGATGCAAATGCTGGTTTTTCGGGAAGTTTTTTCAAAGTAGACAGCATGAGAGACATTGCCATTAGTTCTTCCAAGTCGTCCACCCGGATAGCTCCGAATTTTTTCAGCACAGCATCAAAAGAAGCATCGGACCCAGAAAGACTTCCTGTATGGGAAGCAGCAATAGCTCCGCCCTTTGCGCTTCTGCCCGCTTTCAGGATAACCACCGGTTTTTTCTTCTTGGCTGCGTTCTTCAGCACCTTCGCAAATTTCTCTGGATTTTTTACTCCCTCAATATAAACACTTACTACCTTTGTATCCGGATCTTCTACCAGGAATTCCATATAGTCTTCCATCTGCACTATTTTGGCATTGCCCGCAGATATATTATAGGAAAAACGCATACCCGGGCAGTCCATCAAAGACAGACAGAGCTGGCCGCTTTGGGACACAACTCCTACACCGCCTTTCCGGTCTCTTTTTTCTGAGATAAAGGCAAACGCCTGGACATTATCTATATAATTTACAAAACCAGCACAGTTGGGACCCATAATAGCGATATCTAATTTTGTAGCAGTCTCCTGTAGTATCCTTTCATTTTCTCTGCCTTCTTCTGTTCCCACTTCACCGTAACCACTTGCAAAGACAACTGCACCTCCGCAGCCTTTCTTTGCTCCTTCTTCCAGAAGAGGCACTACCGTTTTCTGGGAAGTACAGATAATCATCAGATCAATGGTATCCTGGACATCTGTCACTGTCTTATAGCAGGGCACGCCAAAGACCTTTTCTCTTTTAGGATGTATAAAATAGATCCTTCCCAGCTCTTTTGTATAAGCCAGAATATTCCTGCACACATCTCCTCCGAATCCTTCTTTTTCACTGGCTCCGATAACAGCAATAGATCTGGGCTTCAAAAGTTTTGTTAAATCCATATCTGCTTCCTCCTGTTATTTTCCTTCCACTCCTCTTCTGTAGCAGGCAACATTTTTTTCGTTATATTTTCCTTTTCCCTTTTTTTCAAAAAATGAAACTATGGCCTGTTCCATGTATTCTACCGTAAACAGATCGCTATGGGCAGCCAATGCGCCCAGCATAACCAGATTGGCCCCCTTGGGATTCTGGATTTCCGCAGCAATATCTGTAGCAGGGATTTTTACCACAGTAATATCTTTTCTGTATTCTCTGTCATCGGGAACAATAGATGAATTTACCAGAAGAAGTCCTCCCGGTTTTAATCGATCCTCGAATTTGTCTACAGCAGGAGTATTCATAGTAAAAAGGATATCCGGATTTTTCGACACAGGACTGGCGATAAGCTTATCACTGACCTTGACCGTACAGTTTGCGGTTCCACCTCTCATTTCCGAACCATAAGAAGGATAAAATAAAACATTTTTGCCTTGTTCCATTCCTGCGTTTATCAAAAGCATCCCGGCTGTCAGCACTCCCTGTCCGCCAAAACCGGCACAGATAATTTCTTTTGCCATTGTTCTATTCCTCCTTTTTATCCTTAAATTCACCCAGTGGGAAGTATTTCACCATTTCCGTTTTGATTCTCTCCATGCTATTTACAGGCGTCATATTTAAATTGGTAGGACATGGGGAGAGAAGCTCTACCAAGCAAAAACCTTCCCCTCTCATATGTTTTTCAAATGCTTTCTTAATGTACTTTTTGCACTGCATCATTCCTTTGGCGTCAGCCATAGATCCTCTGGCCAGATATGCAATGTCAAAACCGGTAAAAGCTTGCTCTACTCTAAATGGCATGCCGCATTTTGCAGGATCTTTGCCATGAGGAGTTGATGTAGTAATCTGACCTGGAAGGGAAGTAGGCGCACACTGACCTCCGGTCATTCCGTACAGACTGTTATTGATAACAATCGCTACTACGTTATCATTCCTTATAGCGGTGTGCATAGTCTCCGCCATACCAATGGAGTAAGCAGCCCCATCTCCGATATAGGCCATTACCGGATTTTTTTTACGGATTTTCTTTACTCCCACTGCTGTAGCTATAGGACGGCCATGGGCAGCCATAATCGTATCAAATCTCCAGGAATCAATATTTAAAGAACCGCAGGCTACATCTACAACAGCCAGAAGCTTTTCGCTGAGTTCCATTTCTTCCATAACTTCTGCAATAAGACGTACTGCAAGTCCATGACCGCAGCCGGGACAAAATCCACTCTGGGTAAAAGTTATGGTTTCAGGGGCAACTAATCTCATATCATACACCCTCCTTTTTCAGCATCTCTTTTGCTTTTTCTATAATCCCATCGGTTTCAGGGATCTCAAAGATAGATCCATAGTGATCTACCGGGTAATTTCCCTGGGTAGCCAGACGCACATCATCTGTCATCTGCCCCAGAATATTCATTTCTACTGTTAAGAATCCCTTAGCTGATTTCGCTTCCCGGAAGGCTTTCACAGGGAAAGGCCATAAGGTGATGGGACGGATAAGGCCCAGCTTAAGTCCCTGTTCTCTGGCTACCTCCACTGTCTCTCTGCATACTCTGGAGCTGATTCCATAAGCGACTAATACAATTTCTGCGTCTTCTACCAGGATATTTTCATACCGCTGTTCTTCTCTGTCCATTTGCTCGTACTTTTCTCTCAAATAATTTTCGTAATCCGGGTGGGTATAATATACATTTTGTATTTTCCGCTGTTCACAACCTTTTTTACAGCCTTTAATACTCCAGTCATATTTATCAATATCATGTTCCTTAAATTCCGGAATTTCCACAGCCTCAATCATCTGGCCGATGGCCGCATCAGAAGCAATAAGTACCGGATGACGATATTTCTCAGCCAGATCAAAGGCTTCAACCATAAGATCTGCATTTTCCTGAACAGAAGCAGGTGCCAGAACCAATGTATGATAATCTCCATGTCCGCCCCCTCTTGTCAGCTGCCAGTAATCTCCCTGTCCCTGGGCAATATCTCCCAGTCCTGTTCCAATCCTCATAACGTCTACGATCACTGCCGGAAGATCGGCTGCTACAAGATAAGAGATTCCTTCCTGTTTCAGAGAAAAGCCCGGTCCCGCAGAAGTGGTAAGAGCCCTCGCCCCTGCAGCAGAAGCCCCCAGAACCATATTGATTCCTGCCAGCTCTGATTCAGCCTGAATAAATTCTCCTCCTACTTCTTCCATTCTCCAGGACAGATATTCCAGGATTTCCGTCTGAGGAGTAATGGGATATCCGCTATAAAATCGACATCCTGCCGCTAAAGCCGCTTCCGCCAGAGCTTCATTTCCTTTCATTAACACCTTCGCCATATTCCATCTCCTCCTTACCGAATCTCAAATACATAATCCGGACATACTCTGTAGCATGTTCCGCATACGATACACTTGCTCTCATCTACCTGAACGGCATTGTAACCTTTCGGATTTACGTAATCTGAAAAAGAAAGTGCACCTTTAGGGCAGGCGTTTACACAGTATCCGCATGCTTTACAGCGTATCTGATTTACATAAAGTTTTTCTGTTTTTTCTTTTCCCATATTTCTACCTCTTTTCCGCTTGGGCAAGCTTTGATTTTTTCCCATTTCTGTATACCAGTATCGCCAGGACTGCTCCTATGACCCCGGAAATTGCCAAAAACCCAAAGATATAATTATATCCTGCTGCGCCATGTCTATCCAGCCAGCTTCCAAACAAAACAGAGTATAAAGAGTCTGGTATATAGCCGATAATCGAGGCGATTCCTATGGCTGTTCCGGTCATTGCTCTGGGTATTCCCGCCTCACTGACTGTTGAAAATACAACTCCATACATCATCATAGCTACGGCCCCCGGTATCAAAGTGTATAAACTTGCCGCTGTCGGACTGATATCAGAAGGAAGAATCAATACTGCTGCAAAAAGGACTGACAAAATAAGGAATGCCGTGCAAAGCCACTTACATGTAGATTTGAAAAGCTTATCTGCAATCAGTCCGCCTACCGGAGCTAAAAGCAAAAGAAGATAATTTCTTATTATGGAGATCAGACCTGAATCCTCTGGTGAAATTCCCATTACCTCTGTCAGATATGGATTAAAATATGAGGTACTGGTATAAAATCCGTATCCGCAGAGAATCGCAAAGGAAACGATCCAGATAAAAGGACTTCTTAATAATTTGCCCAGATCACTGAACTGAAATTTAGGTTCATTCTCTCCTCCTGCTTCACTTTCGTTTTTGTTATTCATAAGTACCAAAAGAAGGACAGCTGCCACAACTGCTACGCTTCCTCCCGCCAGAAGAGCTCTGAAAAATCCCTGAGCCATATCACCGCCTGCAGTTCTGTATACATTCAAAGCAAGTGCGTTTGTCAATGCACCTGTGATACCGTTGCATGCATAATAAAGCCCATACATAAATCCCTGTTCTTCTTCCGTTCCAATGATCCTGACGGCTTTCATAAGGGAAGACCAGAAGACAAAAGCAGTACTGAAGGAGAGTCCCAGCCAGATCACCAGAGAAACTGCATAGTTCATTGTAAAGGCATAGACATATGTCAGAAGAGCTGTACTGATCAGAGATACTACCAAAGCTTTCTTTGGAGAAACCTTATCTGCTAAAATACCGCCTGGGATATACAGGATCATATTCCCGATCGTATACATAGTAAGAAGCATTCCTGACTGAGTATTCGATATCCCCATGGAAGTAATCTGGGCATCATAGAAAACATTTCTTATATATGGCAGAAAGTATATAGATCCTCCGGCCAAGCCTAAGGATAAAATAGTCAGATATTTTCGTAATTTGGGGCTCATAAAATTCTCCTTTCTTTTTCTGTTAAGAAAAGGAGCCGCCGCATGAAACAATATACGGCAGCTCCTAAAGACTACTCCGATCACATATCCGGCGTGTCAGATTTATCTGGTGTAAACAATCTTCTTGCTACATCACGGGTAAATTCTCCGGTTTTCTTAGATTCTTCAAATACCAGACGGGTTTGTTTTCTGATCAGATCTACAGTATCTTTTACAATTGCTGCTGCTGCTTCCTCATCACTCATATTTTCAATCTTTACAATACGGAAAATGACTGCTTCATAGATGCGGATCCCTCCCAGATTGGAGATAAAGTCAACAGCAACGTCTACATTGTTTTTCTTTAAAATTTCATCTGCTTCAGGAGTTGTTGGAATATTAGCCGCTTCAACCACCAGAGAAGCTTTAATCTTATCGGCATTGTCTTTGTTGATCACATCTTCCAGCGCTGCCGGAATCAGAATATCGCAGTCCATTTCCAACCACTGGCTATTAGGCAAAATCTGATAGTTTTCCTCAAAAGCCTCCCTGTTCAGTTCACCTTTCGGAAGCCTTGTCTCTACCAGTTTTGGAATATTTAATCCGTCCTTGCAGTATACCAATCCGTTTACATCGGCAATACCTACCACTTTATAGCCCATCTTATTCAGAGAGTTTACGCAGCTTGCACCGACACATCCGAATCCCTGAATCACCACAGAAGCTCCTGCTTTTCCGCCTTTGATCTTCCAGGCTTCATCCACAGCTGCAGCCACTCCATATCCGGTAATCATATCGTACATTTTGAATCCGTCATAGGTAAGCTCTTTCTCAGCTCTGTCATGATTAACAATCCCCTGATGGATATCCGGGTCTTCTTTCATGGCTTTCGTCTGAGGAATACCGATTCCCAGGTCGTCCAGGATCTTCAGAACATCTGAATAATCTACTCCTAAATCTCCTCCAATAGATACTCCTGCATTAATATAAGGTGCTGTAGCTGTGAGAAATCTCCTTAACACATCCAGAGCATCGGGAGCTTTATAATCATAAGCAATTCCCGCCTTACATCCTCCGGTAGTAAGAGACTCACATGCCTTATACTTATAACCCATAGTTGTTGCCAGACGAATAACTTCTTCTTTGGTAACTGTAGGATGCATTCTTGTTCCACCGCCGCAATAATGATTCACAAAATTGTAGGCGCACATCCAGCCTTTGGCATCGGTTTCTGTGTCGTTCCATTCCACTACTACATAAGGTTTGTTTGGCATAATAAAGTCCTCCTTTTTGTTCTGTATTATAGAACTCTGTTCTCTTTATATTCTTAAAAGAGAACCCGATCCCTCGGGTTGCTATGCGTTCTATAATTAAGAACCACGTTCTATTTTTTATATTCACATACTAACATTTTTCGTCTTTTTTTTCAATATCATAATTGATTTTTTTAACATTTTATAAGTTATGCACAAGAATCAAAGTCTTTTCCCTATTTCTTCCGCATTCTTTTTCAGCACATTAACAAATTTCATGGTATTTTCATCATCCATACGAAGGGAGGGGGTACTGATACTCAACGCTGCCATAACCGTGCCATTTTTGTTTACTATAGGTACTGCCACACACTTGATCCCATAACTGATTTCCATATTGTCAAATGCATATCCTCTTTCTCTAGATATTCTGATCTCTTCACGAAGCTTTTCTTTATCCGTAATCGTGTAATCTGTATATTTTTCAAGTTCTCCTTTTATACATTCCTCCATATCCTCCTCTGGCATTCTGGAAAGCATTGCCTTACCAACGCCTGTGCAATACATTTTACAATGTTCACCCTGAACCGATGGAGAAGCAAAAAAATTTCTCTCCGGATATACTGCTTCCAGGTAAACCACTTCATCCTTGCAGGGTACAGCCAAATATACCAGTTCATGGACCTCCTGAGATATTTTCTGCATATAAGGAAGTATGATCTTTGCAATGTTATAGCTGTCGCCTACGGCTCTGGTCAATCCATAAATCGCCGGCCCCAGTGAAAATTTTCCTGTTTCCTCATCCTGATCCAGATAATCCATTGCCGCAAACGTAATCAGTATATTATGGACGTTACTTTTATATAGTCCTAACTTTTCGCTGATTTCTGTTACCCCTAGAGGCTGTTTTTCCACAAAACAATTCAGCACTTCCAATGCTTTTTCCAAGCTTTTAACCTTTACCTCAAACTCTCTCATCTTTTCCATCCTCCTGTACACTTAGCTTTATCATATCATTGCTGCCGTATAGAGACAAGAAAGTTTTCAAAATTTGTAAAATCACATATAAAAAAACTCCCGTCTCCATTTAGGAGAACGGGAGCTTATTATTGCTTTTTATGAGAATTATTCTTCTGTCTTACCGTACAGAGTAACCAGTTTCTGGAGATATGCATATCTCTCTTTAGCCTGTTCCTCATTCAGAGCAAACAGTCTTGCAGCCTTTTCAGGATTGGAGCGTTTCAGAGAATTGTAACGAACCTCTCCGTCAAGGAATGCCTGGTAATCATCAGCTGTTGGAGCCTTGGAATCCAGTGTGAACTTGTTCTCTGCAGCAGGATTGAAGCGGAAGTTGTGCCAGTATCCGCACTTAACAGCCAGTTCTTCCTCTGTCTGAGCTTTGCTCATACCTTTCTTGATACCATGGTTGATACATGGAGCGTAAGCGATGATCAGAGATGGTCCCGGATATGCTTCTGCTTCTGCAATTGCTTTAACAGTCTGATTGAAGTCAGCACCCATAGCAATCTGTGCTACGTATACATAACCATAGCTCATAGCGATGGAAGCCATATCTTTCTTCTTAGTCTCTTTACCGCCTGCAGCGAACTGTGCAACAGCACCTGTAGGTGTAGATTTAGAAGACTGTCCGCCTGTGTTGGAGTAAACTTCTGTATCGAATACCATTACGTTGATATCCTGTCCGGAAGCCAGTACATGGTCAACACCGCCGAAACCGATGTCGTATGCCCAGCCGTCACCGCCGAATACCCACTGGGATTTCTTAGCCAGGAAGTCTTTGTTCTTCACAATGTCTTTGCATACGTCACAGTCAACACCTTCCAGTGCAGCTACTAATTTATCTGTAGCAGCGCCGTTTGTAATTCCGCTGTTGAATGTATCCAGCCACTCTTTGCATGCAGCTTTTACTTCTTCAGAAGCATTTTCGTTAGCCATTACAGACTCAACTTTTGTCTTTAATCCGCCACGGATTGCTTTCTGAGCCAGCAGCATACCATAACCAAACTCAGCGTTGTCTTCGAACAGAGAGTTAGACCATGCAGGACCCTGTCCTTTCGCATTTACTGTGTATGGTGTGGATGGTGAAGAGTTACCCCAGATAGAGGAGCATCCTGTTGCGTTTGCAATGTACATTCTGTCACCGAACAGCTGTGTAATCAGTTTTGCATAAGGTGTCTCGCCACATCCTGCACAAGCTCCTGAGAACTCAAGGAGAGGCTGTTTGAACTGAGAACCTTTTACTGTATTCTCTTTGAATTTAGCGATAACATCTTCTTTTTCAGGTAATGTTACGCCGTAGTCAAAGTATTTCTGTACCCCTGCATTTGCTTCCATGTTTTCCATAGTAAGGGCTTTAGCGCCTTTCTTACCTGGGCAGACATTTGCACAGGAACCGCATCCTGTACAGTCATAAGCAGATACAGTCATAGTAAATTTGTATTCTTTCATACCTGTCAGAGGCAGTGTCTGCATTCCTTCCGGAGCTGCAGCAGCTTCTTCTTCTGTCAGGGCTACCGGACGGATAACTGCATGTGGGCAGACATATGCACAGCGGTTACACTGGATACAGTTGTCTGGATTCCATACAGGAATATCTACAGCGATACCACGTTTTTCGTATGCAGAAGATCCGGATGGAGTTGTACCGTCTACATAATCTTTGAAAGCAGATACTGGCAGGGAGTTTCCTTCCTGAGCATTTACTTTAGACTGGATATTGTTAACGAATTCAACAACATCCTCACGTCCGCTTTCCGCATGTGCCATTACAAGGCCTTCATCTGCACAGCTCTTCCAGCTTTCCGGAACCTGTACTTCAACAACCTGTTTTGCACCTGCATCAATAGCGTCATAGTTCATCTGAACGATAGCGTCACCTTTTCTTCCGTAGGTTGCTTTTGCAGCAGCTTTCATTAATTCGATAGCATGCTCTTCCGGAATGATGTTCGCCAGTTTGAAGAATGCAGACTGAAGAACAGTATTGATACGTCCGCCAAGTCCGATCTCTTTACCGATCTTGATACCGTCGATGACATAGAATTTGATGTTGTGGTTAGCGATGAAGGATTTCACCTGTCCTGGCAGATGTTTTTCAAGGCCTTCCATATCCCATGGGCAGTTCAGCAGGAATGTACCGCCGTCAACCAGTTCCTGTACCATGTTGTATTTGTTGATATAGGAAGGATTGTGGCATGCTACAAAGTTAGCCTGTTTGATCAGGTATGTGGATTTGATCGGGCTCTTACCGAAACGCAGGTGAGACATTGTAACACCGCCGGATTTCTTAGAGTCGTAATCAAAGTATGCCTGAGCGTACATATCTGTGTTGTCACCGATGATCTTGATGGAGTTTTTGTTTGCACCAACAGTACCATCAGCGCCTAATCCCCAGAACTTGCAGTTGATAGTTCCTTCCGGTGTAGTAACCAGAGGAGCGCCAACTTCCAGAGATAAGTTTGTAACATCATCTACGATACCGATTGTGAATTTCTGTTTTGTTGTGTTTTCGTATACAGCAACGATCTGAGCAGGTGTTGTATCTTTGGAACCTAATCCGTAACGGCCTGTGAATACAGGTACATCATTGAATTTTGTTCCCTTCAGAGCTGCTACAACGTCTAAGTACAGAGGCTCGCCAAGAGAACCTGGCTCTTTTGTTCTGTCTAATACAGAAATCTGTTTTACAGAATCAGGAATCGCATTTACCAGTGCTTCAGCGCTGAATGGTCTGTACAGGCGAACAGTAACAAGACCAACCTTTTTGCCCTGAGCCATTAAGTAATCGATGGTTTCCTCGATTGTCTCACATGAGGAACCCATAGCGATGATCACATGCTCTGCGTCTTCTGCTCCGTAGTAGTTGAACAGTTTGTAGTTTGTTCCGATCTTAGCATTTACTTTGTCCATGTATTCCTGTACGATTTCCGGCAGAGCATCGTAGTATGGATTACATGCTTCTCTTGCCTGGAAGAAGATATCAGGGTTCTGAGCAGAACCTCTCTGGCATGGATGATTTGGATTTAATGCGTGTTTACGGAATGCATCAACAGCATCCATATCTACTAAATCCTTTAAGTCTTCGTAATCCCATGTCTCGATCTTCTGGATTTCGTGAGATGTACGGAATCCGTCGAAGAAGTTGATGAATGGAACTTTTCCTTTGATCGCTGCGCAGTGTGCAACAGGTGTCAGGTCCATAACTTCCTGTACGGAAGATTCACACAGCATAGCGCAGCCTGTCTGACGACATGCATAAACATCGGAATGATCGCCGAAGATAGATAATGCATGGCTTGCCAGAGCACGAGCGGATACGTTAAATACGCCCGGAAGCTGCTCACCGGCGATTTTATAAAGATTTGGGATCATCAGCAGAAGGCCCTGAGATGCAGTATATGTTGTAGTCAGGGCACCAGCTGCCAGAGAACCGTGAACTGCACCGGCTGCACCGGCTTCAGACTGCATTTCAGTAACCTGAACTTCCTGTCCGAAAATGTTCTTTCTTCCCTGTGTTGCCCATTCGTCTGTGGCTTCAGCCATTACAGATGACGGGGTAATTGGATAGATAGCTGCAACATCTGAATATGCGTAGGAAGCATGAGCTGCTGCATGGTTACCATCCATGGTTTTCATCTTTCTAGCCATTTGATTTTTTCCTCCTTGAAAATTGTTTTGAACAATATTCCACTTCTAACCTGAAGTCTATGAGAATTATAGCACGATTTAACAGGCCTGTCTATTTATAAAAGCAAAGAAAATCCAATGTTTTTACAAAAAAACATTGGATTTTTCCGCTTTTTTCTATACTCTTGTGCTCTTTTTCCACCCTAGTCCATTTCCATAATTTCCTTTATAGAGTGAACAGAAAGCTCTTTTGCAAGCTGTTTCTGGATCCGGTACAACTCCCTGTGGACCTTGCAGCTGGAATCAGACTGATTATGTACGCAGGCCTTATCCGGATTCATACATTCAATCATATAGAAATCCGGTTCCACGGCCAGATATACATCCAGAAGAGTCAGTTCACCCAGAGATTTCTTCAGAGCATATCCGCCGTTGCTGCCCCGGAAGCTTTTTACGATCTCTTTTTTCTCCAGTTTCTTCAATATTTTATAGACAAATGCCGGTGTCAGATCTTCCTTTTCACAGATCTGGTTGACACAGAGCTTTTCTCCTCCTGCCAGAGCCCGGACGATCCGCACTGCATAGTCGCACTCTCTTGTAATTAACATGAATACCTTCCTTCCCTGCGGTTTTCATTCAAGACTTCCCCGAATCATATCCGGGACTTTTGTGAAATATTATACCAATCTGTACCGTAATTATCAAGATATTTTTCCCAAGAAAGGCTTGCAAAATCCCGTTTTTACGGTAAAATAGAAGAGATTACGCACCAACAAATCTTGAACAAGATAAAAGTGAGGGAAAATTTAAAGATGATTGCAGCAAATAATGTTACATTACGTATTGGTAAGAAAGCACTGTTTGAAGATGTCAATATTAAATTCACAGAAGGAAACTGCTACGGCCTGATCGGCGCCAATGGTGCCGGAAAGTCCACTTTCCTGAAGATCCTTTCCGGTCAGATGGATACTACCAAAGGAGACATTTCCATTACCCCAGGTCAGCGTCTCTCCTTCCTGCAGCAGGATCATTTTAAATATGACGCTTATCCGGTGCTGGATACGGTGATCATGGGAAACCAGCGCCTTTATGATATTATGAAGGAAAAGGAAGCAATCTATGCGAAAGAGGATTTTACCGATGAAGACGGTATCCGTGCCAGTGAACTGGAAGGTGAATTTGCAGAAATGAACGGCTGGGAAGCAGAGTCTGATGCCGCTACGCTCTTAAATGGATTAGGCATTGAAACAGATCTTCACTATGCCCAGATGGCAGATTTAAACGGCAGCCAGAAGGTAAAGGTACTCCTTGCCCAGGCGCTTTTCGGCAATCCGGATATCCTGCTTTTGGACGAGCCTACCAACCACCTGGACCTGGACGCCATAGAATGGCTGGAGGAATTCCTCATCAATTTTGATAACACCGTGATCGTAGTATCTCATGACCGTTACTTTTTAAATAAGGTATGTACTCACATCGCTGATATTGATTATGGAAAAATCCAGCTCTATGCCGGAAACTATGATTTCTGGTACGAGTCCAGCCAGCTTCTGATCAAACAGATGAAAGAGGCCAACCGCAAGAAAGAGGAGAAGATCAAAGAACTCCAGGAGTTTATCTCCCGGTTCTCCGCCAACGCTTCCAAGTCCAAACAGGCCACATCCAGAAAGCGTGCTCTGGAAAAAATCCAGTTAGATGAGATCCGTCCTTCCAGCAGAAAATATCCTTATATTGATTTTCGTCCCAATCGTGAGATTGGAAACGAGGTGCTGATGGTAGAGGGCCTTTCCAAGACCATTGACGGCGTAAAGATCCTGGACAACATTTCCTTTACCCTTGGAAGAGAAGACAAAGTTGCCTTTGTAGGGGGCAATGAAAGAGCTAAGACTGTACTCTTCCAGATCCTGATGGGCGAAATGGAGCCGGATGGAGGAACTTATAAATGGGGAGTCACCACATCTCAGTCTTACTTCCCCAAAGACAACACCAAGGAGTTTGACAATGATCTGACCATTGCAGACTGGCTTACCGGCTATTCCGAGATCAAAGATGCAACTTATGTCCGGGGATTCCTGGGGCGTATGCTTTTCCCGGGAGAAGACGGAGTAAAGAAAGTCCGTGTTCTTTCCGGTGGAGAAAAAGTACGGTGCCTGCTTTCCAAAATGATGATTTCCGGTGCCAATGTATTGATCTTTGACGAGCCTACCAACCATCTGGATATGGAGTCTATCACCGCTCTGAATAATGGTATGATCAAATTCCCGGGTGTGATTCTTTTTGCTTCCCACGATCATCAGATCGTTCAGACAACCGCCAACCGTATCATGGAAATCCTTCCAAACGGTTCTATGATCGACAAGATCACAACTTACGACGAATACCTGGCCAATGATGAAATGGCGAGAAAACGGACAGTCTACACCATGACCCAGGAAGATAATTAAAATAGAGGAACCTGTTTTACAAAACCGCTGTACGAGGCTTCTTGCCGGATACAGCGGTTTTCTTTCTGCAATGCTTCAAAAAGCAAACCGCTTTTTAAATTGTTTTTTCTCCTGAAATCTGGGGTTCGGGCTGGATTTTCATATCCCGGTATTCTTTTGGAGAAATCCCGTATTCTTTTTTAAAAGCCCGGTAAAAACTGGAGTAATCCTTAAACCCGAACATCAGATACGCCTTTGTAATGCTGATATTGCTTAGTATAGCGTCCTGGCAGGCAGCCAGCCGCTTCTTCATAATATACTGATGAATGGAGATTCCTGTATTTTCTTTAAAGATATGGGCAATATGATATTTGCTGGCATAAAATTTTCCAGCAAGATGTTCCAAGGATAAATCCTGGTCCAACTGGGTATCTATATACTGAATAATATTTTCATAAAGATTCTGGTCTTCCTTCAGTTTCCTTGGATGGTTTTTCTCGTATGCCATCCGGCTCAGATGAAGAAAAAGGTCACAGATGCCAATGAAGATTTTTTCCTCTTTTCCGAAACGTTCCCAGTGGATTTCCTCGATCAGATGAAAGATCCTGGACTGAATGCTGCTGAAAGCAACCGCATCATTATGAAAAACATACTGCCCCTTATCTGTGGCAAGGCGGATAATGTAGAAATAGTCTTCCGACATCTGCCGGATCCTTTCATAATAATCCATGCTGATCCAGAAAACAAACCGGCTGTAAGGCTTTTCCGAATCACGGATCACTGCTTTATGATGGATCCCCGGAGGAATCACGACTACATCTCCCTCTTTCAGGTCATAGAGCTGCTTTTCAATAAGATAAGAGACTGTTCCTTCCAGAAAAAAATAAAATTCATAATAATCATGAGTATGACTGTCCACATTCGCCATATGGCTGTCGCTGTAATAATAAAGTTCATAGTCTTTCGAGAGCATATACTGCCTGGTCAAAAACTGGGTTTTCAGGTTTTTTTTCATAATTTTTCTTTTCTCCACCAGAATTTATATAGATATCTGTACTTATTTTAATACAAAATCGCAACTTATACAATGTATACAACAAAGTTATCAATTGGTTTTTTTTCCCTTGTCCATTATAATAAAGACATAAATTGAAAGAGAGGTATTTATTATGGAAATGACAATGCGCTGGTACGGCAAAGACCACGACACTGTAACTCTGGAACAGATTCGTCAGAGCTGTTATGTAAAGGGGATCATCACAACTCTGTATGACAAAATGCCTGGGGAAGTATGGACTCTGGACGAGATCATGGCAATGAAGAAGGAAGTAGAAGACGCCGGTCTTCATCTTGCAGGTATCGAAAGTGTAAACGTAAGCGATGCTATCAAAACAGGAGCTCCGGAACGTGACAAAGACATCGAAGCTTACATCGAGACACTGGAAAACCTGGGCAAAGCAGACATCCATATGGTTTGCTACAACTTCATGCCTGTATTCGACTGGACAAGAACCGAGCTGGAACGTAAGAGAGACGACGGTTCTACAGTTCTTGCCTACAATCAGGACACCATCGACAGCATGGATCCGGAAAAAATGTTCGACAGCATCAAAAATGACATGAACGGTACTGTAATGCCAGGCTGGGAACCGGAACGTATGGAGAAAGTAAAAGAACTTTTCGCTCTGTATAAAGACATTGATGAAGAAAAACTTTTTGACAATCTGGTATACTTCCTGAAAGCCATTATGCCGGTATGTGACAAATATGACATCAACATGGCTATCCATCCAGACGATCCTTCCTGGAGTGTATTCGGACTGCCCCGTATCATTTCCACTCAGGAAAAACTGAAAAGAATGATGGACGCTGTTCCAAACAAACACAACGGCGTAACCTTCTGCATGGGCTCCTACGGAACCAACTTGAACAATGACCTGATCGAGACTATTAAAATGCTGAAAGGAAGAATCCACTTTGCCCATGTAAGAAATCTTCGTTTCAACGACGGCATGAGAGATTTCGAGGAAAGCGCCCACTTAAGCGCTGACGGAACCTTTGATATGTACGCAGTAGTAAAAGCTCTTTATGAATCCGGATTTGAAGGTCCGATCCGTCCTGACCACGGACGTATGATCTGGGGCGAAAAGGCAATGCCAGGATATGGACTTTATGACCGTGCCCTTGGTGCCGCTTATATCTGCGGACTTTGGGAAGCAGTGGAGAAACAGGCAAAATAAAAAGAAAGGATCGTGTGTAGATTATGAAACTGACTTTAGAAGGTCTGAAAAACACAAAAGACTGGGAAGCAGCCGGTATCGCTCTTCCATCTTATGATGTTGCAAAAGTAGCTGAAAACACAAAGAAAGCTCCTGTATGGGTTCATTTCGGAGCAGGAAACATCTTCCGTATCTTCATCGGCGGTCTGGCTGATACATTGATTTCTAACGGTGCAGCTGACAAAGGTATCACCTGTGTGGAAACTTTCGACTTCGACGTAGTAGATAAAATCTACGTGCCTTACGACAATCTGGTATTAGCTGTTACTTTAAAGGCTGATGGCTCCACAGACAAGAAGGTTCTGGGATCTCTTACAGAGGCCATCAAAGCTCAGTCCAATGTTCCGGAATACTGGAACCGTCTGAAAGAAATCTTTGTTGATCCGGGTCTTCAGATGATCTCTTTCACCATCACAGAAAAAGGCTATGCTTTAAAAGGCGCTGACGGAAATTACTTCCCGTTTATTCAGGCCGACATCGACAACGGTCCGGAGAAACCGGGCGCTGCTATGGCAGTTGTATGCGCTCTGCTCTTTGAGCGTTACAAAGCCGGCAAATATCCTCTGGCAGTGGTTTCCATGGATAACTGCTCTCATAACGGTGAAAAACTCCAGAATTCTATCACCACTATGGCAAAAGAATGGCTGGCAAAAGGATTTGTGGATCAGGGATTCGTGGACTATATTTCTGATGAGAAACAGGTTTCTTTCCCATGGTCCATGATCGACAAGATCACACCAAGACCTGCCGATTCCGTATGTGCAGATCTGGAGAAAGCCGGAGTGGAAGACATTGCTCCTGTTATCACCTCCAAGAGAACCTATATCGCTCCTTTTGTAAATGCAGAAGGACCTCAGTATCTGGTTATCGAGGACAAGTTCCCCAACGGAAGACCCGCCCTTGAAAAAGCCGGCGTATATATGACGGACAGAGACACGGTTAATAAAGTAGAGAGAATGAAGGTTACCACCTGTCTGAATCCTCTCCACACAGCTTTGGCTGTATACGGCTGTGTACTGGGTTACACACTGATCGCTGATGAGATGAAAGATTCTCAGTTAAATAAACTGGTTCATGAGATCGGTCCCGTAGAAGGCATGCCTGTGGTTACAGATCCCGGTATTCTCTCTCCTGCTGATTTCGTTGATGAAGTTATCAACGTGAGAATCCCGAATCCGTTTATGCCGGATACCCCACAGCGTATCGCAACAGATACCTCACAGAAAGTAGGTATCCGCTATGGAGAAACTATCAAATCTTACGTGGAGAAATATGGCGATGCTAAGAAACTGACAGCCATTCCTCTGGCTATTGCAGGATGGTGCAGATATCTCCTGGGCGTAAATGACGAAGGCGAGAAATTCGAACTTTCCGCTGACCCAATGCTTCCTGAACTGACTAAAGTACTGGAAGGCATTGAGGTAGGCAAACCGGAAACTTACACCGGACAGTTAAAGTCTATTCTTTCCAACGCCAACATCTTTGGAATCGACCTGTATCAGGCAGGTATCGGCGATAAGATCGAGGAAATGTTCAAAGAAGAGATTGCCGGACCTGGCGCCGTAAGAGCTACTTTGAAAAAATACATGGATTAATCATTACTCCTAAAAGAAAAAGAGGAGGCTGCCGTAAAATGCGACAGCCTCCTCTTTTTACGAAAAATCTTTTATTACATTTGTGCAGCTCTGTCTGCCTGCTGATATCGTTCCGCCCGGCGGAGTACTGCCCGGATCCGGGCCATCATCTCTACTTTTCCCATAGTCCTGGACAAATAATCATCGGCCCCATGGTCAAAACACCGTGCTTTTCTGGATCCATCATTTGTATCTGATACCATGATCACGGGAATCTGAACATATTCAAAAGAATCTCTCAGGATATCCAGGATATCCAGGCCCTTTTCCCCGGGCAGATCATAGTCCAGAAGGATCAGTTCCGGACGGTGCTGCTTTAAAACTTCCAGCAGTTCTTTCCCTGACGGGATCGCCTCTGATGTATAGCCGCAGGATTCCAGTGTATACATCAGGATTTTTCGGAATTCCCCCTTCGGTTCAATACAGTAAACCACAGCTTTCCACTCCTATTTCTTCCTTACTTCTTTACCTTCTCATGTTCTCCTGTGATAGAGTAGATCACCCAGTCTGCAATATTTTCCGCATGATCTCCTATCCTTTCGTAGTATTTTGCAATTATGACCAGATCAATGGCGGAACCGTCCTTTCCAGGTTTTTTGGACAGCTCTCTTCTTATTTCCAGGAACAGGCTGTCGACTCTGTCATCTCTGGCCATCGTTTGTCTGGCCAGATCCAGGTCTTCTCTCAAAAAAGCCTTCATACTGTCCTTCAGCATATGGACGGTTTCCTCTGCCATCTCTTTTAAAGGAATCTGGCTGTCTGACAGATCTGTCTCTCCTGTAAGGATCATTTCACCGATATCTCCTGCCTGTATTCCTATTCTCTCCATGTCCGTCACAATCTTCAAGGCAGAGGATATCTTACGCAGATCTGAGGCCACCGGCTGCTGGAGAAGAAGAAGCTTCATACACTTTTCTTCTATTTCTCTTTCCATGTGGCATATCTTGTCACACAGTTCTGAAACCTCCCAGGTCAGACTCTGCCGGCTTCCTTTCAGAGCCCTGATAGTTATTTCAATGCTCTTCTGGCAGGCATTTCCCATACTGATCAACTGTTTATTCAGATCTTCTAATTGCTTTTCATAATACTCTCTCATGTCTATCATTTTAAAGCTTTACTGTAAAGAAAAAAATCATGTTTTTGTAAATTTTCCGAAAACATTCTACATTTAAGATTATTCCCCCAGAGCCGGATCCTTTATACCATTTGCCTCAAAAGCTTTTCGTCTGTCGATACAGGTACCGCATACCCCACAGGGACGTTTTTTACCCTCATAGCAGCTCCAGGTAAACTGATATGGAACTTTCAGTTCCAGCCCCCTTGCCACGATCTGACCCTTATTTTGGTTGATAAAAGGCGCCTCTATACGAAGAGCTTTTCCGCTGCCTTCCCAGACCGCCTGATTCATGCTCTCATAAAAGGCCTGGCTGCAATCCGGATAGGCGTTTCCTGCCGCATCATCCATGTGAGCCCCATAGTAGATCACCTGGCAGTCCAGGGACAGAGCAAGACCGGCAGCACAGGACAAAAAGAGGCCGTTCCGGAAAGGCACATAAGTAGATACCGGTGCTCCCCCTGTCTGCGCCAGCTGTTCCCCATAAGAAGCCTCTGGAATTTCCTCCTGAGAATGAGTAAGGAGAGAACAGTTACTATAAGCAAAAATGGATGTCAGATCTATTTCCATTCCTTTTATCCCATAGTATTCCAGTATATTCCTGGCAGCTTCTACCTCCTTTTCATGCTTCTGTCCGTAAAAAACGGAAAGAGGAATTACGTTTTCCTTCCCATATTTTTCTATAGCAAGAGCCAGGCAGGTAGTGCTGTCAATGCCTCCGCTGAATAAAACCATTGCCTTTTCTCCCATTTTCCCACCTCCTATCGGTTATCGACTTTTTCCGGGTACAGATCGTGATGGGTCAGCCGCTCAAAAGCTACTTTTTCCCAGACAGTATCTTTTTTCCCGTAGTTGCAGTAAGGATCGATGGAAATGCCTCCTCTGGGGGTAAATTTTCCCCATACTTCGATATATTTAGGATCCATCAGCCGGATCAGGTCCTTCATAATAATATTTACACAGTCTTCGTGAAAATCTCCGTGATTTCTAAAGCTGAAAAGATACAGCTTCAAAGACTTGCTCTCTACCATCCGCTCACCGGGCACATAAGATATATATATGGCGGCAAAATCCGGCTGTCCCGTCATAGGGCAGAGGCTGGTAAACTCCGGACAGTTAAATTTTACAAAATAATCATTCTCCGGATGCTTATTTGGAAAAGTTTCCAGCACTTCCGGGGCATAGTCAGATGGATAAGAAACTTTCTTATTTCCAAGGAGGGATACTCCCTCCAGCTCTTTCTCTGTTCTTCCACTCATTTTTCTTCACTCCTTAAATTCATAGCCATTCATAGTTTTTCCGGCCGGAGAATGCTCCCCGGCCGGATTATCAGTGCTCTGTGCTTCGTTTCCCTGTTATTCCTGCTGTTCTTCCCGGATAGATTCCCTTTTCCAGGGCTTTCACCAGGATCACTCCCACAATGGAAGGGATCATCTGTCCTATACAGAGATTTACCGCCATCAGCGGATAGGGCATGGAAAGGAAATACGACAGATAGGTAGCTACTCCCAGACCAGGTACCAATATGATCGGAACTGCGATCAGAACCCGGCTCCAGTTTTTCCTGCGGATCAGTACAATACAGGCAGCGGCAAGAATTCCCACGATGCAGCCGCCCGCCATGTCCACAATGCCGAATCCGCCGAAGAGCATATTCGATATAAAATTGGCGAGACCAAGGGGTAAAACCAGGAACGGAAACAGATAGGCAAGAGCATACAGGGCCGTGGCAATACGGATCTGATATGCCCCGAAAGAAAAGCTTTGGGTAAAATAGAGAATAACAATATACATTGCCATTACCATTGCAGAAAAAGTCATCTTCTGCACCCGGCTCATTTTTGCAAAATTATCCATATTCGTTCACCTCCAAACAGAAAAAACGGAACTGCCCTTGTAAGGAAACTGCTGCATGAGTCAAAGTTGAGAATATTTATACATTTTATTGCTCAGTCTGCGCTGCTTTGAGCCTGTAGTCTCAAAGCTGTGCTCGACAAATTCGCATAAAATGTATAAATATTCCTGATATATGCTTCATGCCACAGTTCCTTAAATGTGACAGTTCCGTGTCAACAACGTTACATTCTTCATGTTGTCCCTAGTTTTGTTTAATGACAGGATGGTCTCGAACTGTCAATTCCATA
>ERZ1090861.62-NODE-62-length-72891-cov-8.965333_pt1 | contig 72891 bp, 57 predicted proteins | sample MGYA00478482_ERZ1090861 | MGnify/ENA primary metagenome ERZ1090861 (study PRJEB33644, sample SAMEA5815744) | chicken gut metagenome | biome: Chicken; feature: Gastrointestinal Tract; material: Caecum | place: Ireland | collected 2019-01-01 | study: A study of the... | reverse complement strand
AAAAATTAAAATACTGGTGTTAAAGGTTTGATAACTGCTGTAAGAAGTTTTTTTTTGAAGTGTAAATCAGTTTTTACGTTGTGAAGTCAAGCATTACGAAGTTAGTCCGTACGGAACTTTTGAAGGTTTGACAAGAAACAGCATTTTGTTGTTAATGCCGTATCAAAATAATGAAGTGAACCGAAGATAAAAGATTGATTACTGCGTAAGGAGTTCAATTACTGCTGTGAGAATTCAAATTGAAGTGTAAAATCAGGTTTGACGTGCAAATTTAACATTACGTTGTGCTAATTTGTGTATTTTTGTGCAAATGTTTCTTGCAAAACGTCCATTTCCAAGCCTTGGTTTTGCCTTGTTGCACAAAGCAAGCACAACTACCTTTGAAAAGCCAGTCGACTGAGTGAAATATCGGCATCAAGTGTACCCTGCTTCTTCACTTCCGCCAAGCATTGCATTTCTGTGTTTCACTCTAAACTTGCAAATGCGTTTCAACGGTAATGTTGAAACAAAAATTTGTTTGTTTCTTTGCACGAAAAAAGTCATTTCTAAAATCACGGAACAAATACTTGCGGAATAAATGCACGTTGTTCGGCTTTGAACTCTGCACGAGCGTATTGTCAATTACATTTCGACAAACTAAAAAAGCAACACTGCCGCTTTCAGCAAGTACAGTGTTGCTTAATTATCTTTTGTAGTGTAATTTCAATTTTTACGCTGTAAATATCAGCCTATGTAAAATTTTTCATTGATTATAGGAAACAGAGGCAAGTGTATTTTTCAAAAAACCTGTTGTTAAAACCACTGTATTCAACAGTCTAGTCCCTCTTTTTGCAATGCCTGCGCAACCTGTGATTTCAAATCTTCCGTCGTGCCGTCGTTTTGTATTACAATATTCGGTCTGACGTTTACAAAACTTTGTTTGGCAATAATTTCCCCGACATTTTGTCGGCTGCTTCCGTCACGGGCGACAACACGGGCAATTTGCGTTTTCCTGTTACTTTTCACAAGCCACACGGAATCCCACGGAAAGTCGAATGCGTCAAACACGGGGATTTCCACAAACACGTCGCTGTCACTGTTGTCTACTTCATTTTGCAAAAGACTTTTCACCTTTCCGTAAAACAACGACGAATAACTCTTGTAAAGGTCGTCGTCGGCAAATACTCTTTGACGTATTGCCTTTCTGTCAAGTTTTCCGTTTTTGACGTAACTTTCACCCAACAGTTTTTTTACGGAGTCCACTACTTGCCGACTCTCTCCCGCCTGCCGTGCCAGCACGTCGCAAAAAACCACTTTGTAGCCTTGCTGTTGCAAAATTTGCGCCACCGTCGATTTTCCGCTTCCTATACCGCCTGTAATGGCGATTACCTTACGCTTCATAGAGAGTTTTTCCCTCCTCCGTTTCCGCCACGAGAGGGCAAGCAAGCGTTACGGCGTTTTCCATTTCTCGCTTGACAATTTCCTTTACCTGCGCCGCTTCTTCCTCGAAGCAATCGACAATTATTTCGTCATGCACCTGCAACACCAGTTTGCTTTTCAAATTGGCGTTTTTCAAAGCGTCGTCCACCTTCAGCATTGCAACTTTCATTATGTCGGCGGCACTTCCCTGCAAGGGCATGTTCATGGCTGCACGTTCGCCAAAAGCACGCAAATTGAAGTTGGAAGATTTAATTTCGGGGATTTGTCTGCGTCTGCCCGATATCGTGGTGACATAGCCCTTTTCCCGAGCCTGCTCGACGCTACCGTCGAGGTAGGCTTTGATTTTGGGAAAACGGGTGAAATACAGTTGAATGTAATCGTGTGCTTTTTTGACGCTTATGCTGGTGTTTTGAGAAAGTCCGAAATCGCTTATGCCGTAAATTATTCCAAAATTGACGGCTTTTGCCATTCGACGCATATCCTTGTTGACCATTTCAATGGGAATACCCATAAGTTCCGAGGCTACCTTTGCGTGAATATCCTCCCCCTTTTTGAAACTTTGCAAAAGGTTTTCGTCCAAAGAAAAGGCGGCAAGCAAGCGCAATTCTATCTGCGAGTAGTCGGCGCCCACAAAAACGCCGTGTTTGGAACAGAACAACTTGCGAATTTCCTTGCCCATTTCATTTCGAATGGGAATGTTTTGCAAATTCGGGTCGGAACTGGACAATCTGCCTGTGGAAGTAAGCGTCTGATTGTAAGTTGTGTGCACAATGCCGTGCTTTACCAACGGTTTCAGACCGTCAACGTAGGTGCCAAGCAACTTGGAAACTTTTCGATGCTGTAATATTTTTTCTACAATCGGGTGCTTGTCCGCAAGGTACTCCAACACTTCGTTGTTTGTGGAATACCCACGCTGCGTTTTTTTGCCGTGTGGCAGATGCAATTTATCAAACAACACGGCGGAAAGTTGCATAGGACTGTTTACGTTGAGTTTTTCCTCTCCTGCAAGTTGGCGTATTTCTTGCGTCAATTCATCCAACGTGGCGTGCATTTCCTTGGACATGCTTTCCAGCAAAGGCAAATCCACTGCTACGCCCTCTTTTTCCATGCGGTACAGCAAATCGGAAAGAGGCAATTCCACGTTGTAGTACAGTTTATCCACGCCGTTGGCAGTAAGTTGAGAATTCAACAGGTTTGTCAGCGCAATTATTCCTGCGCCGAAAGTTTTGTGACCGTACGCCTCAACAAGGCTTTTCAGATCTTTGTGCGAACGGTACTCCACAAGATATTGCATTATGCACACGTCGTACACAATGTTGCAAATTTTAGCGCCCAATTTGTCCAAAGTGTGTTTCAACGCTTTGCCGTCGTACACCGCCTTGTCAATGCCGCTTTCCAAAAGAGGCGCAACAATTTCCAATACACTTTGCAACGTCAATTCGTCCAGGAAACTGTCGCCGATTTTAACTTCGTAATCTTTTTCCGCACTGCCCGACAGATACACCCTTTCCCCGTCGTAGTGAAACGCCACTTTGTCGCAACGTGAAAGAAGTTGTACAACCTGAATCAGTCGCTCTTTTTCCGTTATTTGCTCCGTTTCCGTCTGCACCGACTGCGTTGAAGGCGTTTCAAAGTTCAACCTTGAAATAAGTGAACGGAACTGCAAAACTTCCAGAAATTGCTTCACGTCGCCGTCAAGACGGTACACACCGCAGTTTTGCAAATCGCATGTGATGTCGGCGTTGCGCACTATCTTAGCCAAAGTTCTGCTTATGTAAGCCATTTCCCTGCCTTCCACCAATTTGTCGTGCAATGCGCCCTTTTCCTTGTCCACATTCTCGTACAAATTGTCGATGTTGCCGTACTTGTCCAGCAAAGACATTGCAGTTTTTTCACCTATTCCCTTCACGCCGGGAATATTGTCCGAAGTATCGCCACGCAAAGCCTTGTATTCCACTACCTGCGACGGCGTGAGGTTGTAAGAGGTTTTCAGCACCTCAGGCGTTACTTTTTCCACGTCCGTTACGCCACGTTTGGTAAACAACACCGTTATTTTGTCCGAAACCAACTGAAACATATCTCTGTCGCCGGAAACGATGAAACTTTCTCCGTCAAAATTTTGCGTTATCGTGCCTATTATGTCGTCAGCCTCGACGCCTTCCTTTTCCGCAACGGTTACCTGCATAACCTGCAAAAGTTGGTGCAAAACAGGCATCTGATTTGCAAGGTCGTCGGGCATTCCCTTGCGGTTGGCCTTGTACTCGGGATAAATATCCTTGCGGAAATTGTGTCCCCTCTTGTCGAATGCCACCACAAGTTTGTCGGGGGCAAAATCCTGCACCACTTTGAAAAGGATGTTGACAAAACCGTACACGGCATTGACGTTGCGCCCCTCCTTGTCGTTCAACGGGGGAAGGGCAAAATACGCCCTGTTGATAATGCTGTTGCCGTCAATCAAAAGAAGTTTTGTCATGTTGCACCTCTCGTTTTAGTGTCTGGCTTTTTCCAGAATAGGTTTCAGAAATTGTCCCGTGTAACTTTGCGGGCAGTCGGCAATTTGTTCGGGCGTGCCTTGCGCCACCACCGTGCCGCCTCCGTCGCCGCCTTCCGGTCCCAGGTCGATGATGTAGTCGGCGACTTTAATAACATCAAGGTTGTGTTCTATCACAATCACAGTGTTTCCTGCCGCAACAAGCCGTTGCAAAATAGTTATCAGTTTTGCGACATCGTGTGTGTGTAATCCCGTTGTGGGTTCGTCAAGAATGTACACCGTTTTTCCCGTGCTGCGTTTGGACAGTTCGGTAGCGAGTTTGACACGTTGCGCCTCGCCTCCCGAAAGCGTTGTTGCGGGTTGTCCCAATTTGATGTAGCCCAGCCCGACGTCGTACAGTGTCTGTATTTTGTTGCGGATACTTTGAATATTTTCAAAGAAGTGTACCGCCTCTTCCACCGTCATGTTCAAAACGTCGGCAATGGACTTGCCCTTGTACTTTACGGCAAGCGTTTCTCTGTTGTAACGTGAGCCGTGGCACACTTCGCAGGGAACGTACACATCGGGAAGAAAGTTCATGGAAATACGCAGTATTCCGTCGCCGTCGCAATGCTCGCAACGGCCTCCTTTGACATTGAAACTGAACCGCCCCGAAGAATACCCACGTTCCTTTGCGTCAAGCGTGGAGGCAAACAAATCTCTGATCAACGAAAACACGCCCGTGTAGGTTGCGGGATTGCTTCTCGGCGTGCGGCCTATCGCACTTTGGTCGATGGCAATTACCTTGTCGAGAAATTCCACCCCTTCAACGCTGTCGCACAGCACGTCGGTGGGACGAGCCTTGTTGAGTTTTTCCGAAAGATAGGGTAAAAGCACTTCGTTTATCAGACTGCTTTTTCCACTGCCTGAAACACCCGTTACCAAACACAAAGTGCCAAGTGGGAAGGACACGTCGATGTTTTTCAGATTGTTTTTGCGTGCGCCGTGCACGGTCAGTACGTTGCCGTTTCCCAAACGTCTTTCGGTAGGAACGGGAATGTACAGTTTTCCGGAAAGATACTGCCCTGTAATGGAATTTGGACAGTTCATCACATCCTGCACACTGCCTGCGCACACTATTTCACCGCCGTGCACACCCGCTCCCGGTCCTACGTCCACCACAAAGTCAGCCGTGCGTATGGTGTCTTCGTCGTGCTCCACAACAATAAGAGTGTTGCCCAAGTCACGCAGGCGTGTGAGTGTGGCAATCAGTTTGTTGTTGTCCCTTTGATGCAAACCTATGCTGGGTTCGTCCAGAATGTACAGCACGCCCGTGAGTCCGCTTCCTATCTGCGTGGCAAGCCTGATTCGCTGTGCCTCTCCGCCGGAAAGGGAGCCTGCTTCTCTGTTTAGCGTGAGGTAACCCAATCCCACGTCTACCAAAAATTTAAGGCGAGCCTTGATTTCTTTCAGCACCATGTACGCAATCTTTTGTCTTGTTTCGTCAAGTTGCAAATCGGTGAAAAACCGCAAAGCCGCCACAACGGAAAGTTCGCCGACTTCCCAAATGTTGAATCCGCCGACACGCACCGACAAAATTTCATCTTTCAGACGTTTGCCGTGGCACTTTGTGCAGGGCTTGTCAATCATAAATTTTTCGTATTCCTGACGTGTCCAATCACTTTTTGCCTCTGCATGACGGCGTGTCATCATGGGAATTATTCCTTCCCACGTTGCGTTGTAGGTGCGCCCGTCTTCCAGCCTGCACACCAACTGTTCTCCACCGTTGCCGTACATGATGGTATTGTACGCCGATTTAGGCAGTTCTCGCACGGGCACATCGCAGGAAAAACCGTACTTTTCCGACAAGGCGTCGAAAAAGTTGCGCATCCAACTGGCAGCGCCCAAATTGAACCCAAGCAGGCGAATTGCCCCGCCGTGCAACGATTTGCTGTCGTCGGGCAGAATGAGCCTTTCGTCAAATTCCTGTTTGAAACCCAATCCGAGACATTCCGGACATGCGCCGAAAGGACTGTTGAAAGAAAAGGAACGAGGCTCCAATTCTTCCACGGTAAAACCGCAATCGGGACAGGCAAATTTTTGCGAGTAGGTGGTTTCCTGTCCGTTGGCGGACACCACAACCAAACCGTCGGCAAGTTTCAATGCCGCTTCCACGCTGTCGGAAAGCCGTGTGTTCATGTCCGCTTTGACAATAAGTCTGTCCACCACCACGGAAATGTTGTGTTTGTTGTTTTTGACGAGTTTAATGTCCTCGTCGAGAGTGCGTTGTTCTCCGTCTACGATAACACGCACGAAACCTTGCTTTTTCAGTTGTTCGAAAAGTTTTTGAAATTCGCCCTTTCTGCCACGCACGACAGGCGCAAGAATCAAAAGACGTGTGTCGACGGGCAAGGCGGAAACCTTGTCGCAAATCTGGTCCACCGACGTTTTTGTAATTTCTTTTCCGCAATGCGGACAATAGGGAATACCCACACGTGCAAAAAGCAAACGCAGATAATCGTAGATTTCCGTTACGGTACCCACCGTGGAACGGGGGTTAGAGGAAGTTGTTTTCTGGTCGATACTGATGGCGGGAGAAAGCCCTTCGATACTCTCAACGTCGGGCTTGTCCATTTGTCCCAAAAACTGTCTGGCGTAACTGGACAAACTTTCCATGTATCGGCGTTGACCTTCGGCAAAAATTGTGTCGAAGGCAAGGGAAGATTTTCCGCTTCCCGAAAGACCGGTGAACACCACCAGTTTGTCTCTCGGAATGGACAAACTAACACTTTTCAGATTGTTTTCTTTGGCATTTTTGATTACTATTTCTTTCATAATACTTTTCGGCATACACAAAGTATGCACATCTTTTTGTACAATTACAGCCCAAACAATGCAAACAGGTACAAATAGGCTGAGCAAATGTCTTTATTGACGGTAACAACGGGAAAAAACTAATTGAAATGCAATTTCCGTGTCTTGTAGGGATATTGCACTAACGACACCACCTACCACGATTTTGCATAACTACACCAATGTACATTGCATTTAATCGGCTGTCAGAGGCGGGGTGAAACTTACGCAAAAAGAAAGATTCGACTACGCCTGTCCTTTCTTTTTCTTTTTTAGTTTTTCCAACTGTTTGGTGAGGCGCACGACCTCTTCACGCAACTGTATTGCCTTTTCAAAATCCAACTGATTGGCGGCAGTTTTCATGCGTGCCGTTGTGTTTTCTATTGCACGTTCCAAATCCTTTGCGGAAAGAGCCGTTTCCCCCTTTTGCGTGATTTCTAACGTGTTTTCCACAAAATGGCTTATTGTTTTGGGAACAATGTTGTGTTCTTTGTTGTAGTCGTCCTGAATTTTGCGACGACGGTTTGTTTCGCCTATTGCACGTTTCATGCTGTCGGTGATGACGTCGGCGTACATTATCACCCTTCCTTCGCTGTTGCGTGCAGCACGTCCTATTGTCTGAATAAGCGCAGTGTCGCTACGCAAAAAGCCTTCCTTGTCGGCGTCCAGAATGGCGACAAGTTTCACCTGCGGCATGTCCAATCCTTCACGCAGAAGATTGATTCCCACCAGCACGTCGAACTCGCCTTTTTTCAAGCCGCTTACAATTTCAACACGCTCCAACGTGTCAATTTCCGAGTGCATGTAACGCACCCTGATGTCCTGCTTTGCAAGGAAGTCTGTCAAACTTTCTGCCATACGTTTGGTCAAAGTTGTTACCAAAACCCTTCCGCCGCTGTCTACAACGGAATGTATTTCGCCCAGCAGATTGTCTATTTGTCCTTCCACGGGACGCACTTCCACCATTGGGTCCAAAAGCCCCGTCGGGCGAATGAGTTGCTCCACCACGTCGTCGGCACGACGCAGTTCGTACTCCGCAGGGGTTGCGGATACACAAATCAACTGTCCCAAACGGGCGTCAAATTCGTCAAAGGTTAGAGGTCGGTTATCGTAGGCACTTTGCAAGCGAAACCCGTATCCGACAAGGTTGGTTTTCCTCGCCCTGTCGCCGTTGTACATTCCCCTTATCTGCGGAATGGTCATGTGGCTTTCGTCAATGAAAGTAACAAAATCCCTGGGAAAATAATCCAACAGAGTGTAGGGCGGTTGTCCCGCTTCCCTGCCGTCAAAGTAGCGTGAATAGTTTTCGATACCGCTGCAATAACCCATTTCACGCATCATTTCCATGTCGTAGGAAACACGCTGTTTGAGTCGCTGCCCTTCCACCAATTTTCCGCTGTCCAAAAACGCCTGCGTTTCCTTTTCCATGTCACGCTGAATGTTTTTGAGGGCATTTTCCATTGTTACTCCTTCCACTACGTAGTGGCTTGCAGGAAAAACAATTGTGTGCAAAAGGGTGGCTACGGTGTTGCCCGTCAGTGCGTCTATTTCGCTTATTTTTTCTATTTCGTCCCCCCAGAATTCCACACGGATAGCGTGTTCGGAGTTGGCGGCGGGGAATATTTCCAAAATGTCGCCACGCACACGGAATGTGCCACGGTGGAAGTCCATGTCGTTGCGCTGGTACTGTATGGAAATGAGTTTCTTTATTACCGCCTCACGGGAAACGTTGTCGCCGGGTCTAAGCGAAAGACTCATTTTGTAGTATTCGCCGGGGGCACCCAAACCGTATATGCAGGAAACGCTTGCCACCACGATTGTGTCACGTCTTTCAAACAGACTGCAAGTGGCGGAATGGCGCAATTTATCAATCTCGTCGTTGATGTCTATTTCCTTTTCGATGTACAAATCTCTGGACGGAATGTAACTTTCCGGCATGTAGTAGTCGTAGTAGGAAACAAAAAATTCCACTCGGTTTTCGGGGAAAAACTCACGAAATTCGTTGCACAGTTGTGCCGCAAGCGTTTTGTTGTGGCAAATTACCAGCGCAGGACGGTTTACGTTGGCAATGACGTTTGCCATTGTAAAGGTTTTTCCGCTGCCCGTTACGCCACGCAACACCTGTGTGGCAAGACCGTTGTTCAAACCTTCCGTCAACTGTTTTATTGCCTGCGGTTGGTCGCCGCAAGGGCTGTAATTGGAATGCAACTTGAAATTCATTTTTTCTCCTGAAATTTACCGTTGTTTTAATGTAACGTATGGAATAATTGAAAAAGAGCAAACTTCATCAAGCCTTTACAGACGCTACAAGTTGAAAATGTGTGTAATTCAACCTGCGTTGTTGAGTTTGTAAATTTCGTAAAGCCCTTTAAGGGAAAGTTCCCTGTCGATGTGATTGAAAAGCGGGTCCACCCGACTTACAATTTCCGAAAGTCCGCCTGTTGCAATGACTTGAGCATCTTTAAGCCCCGTTTCCTTTTTGATGCGGTCTATCATGTACTTGACCTGTCCCACTGCACCGAAAATAACACCGCTTTGTATCGCTTTGCGTGTGGACTGTGCAACGGTTTTTGTAGGTGTTTCCAAATCGACGTTGGGAAGTTTCGCCGTGCAGCGTGCAAGACTTTCTATTGTGGTTTTCAAACCCAATGTTATTGCACCGCCGATAAATTCTTTCTTTTCGTTTACCACGTTAAATGTCGTGGCAGTGCCGAAATCTACCAAAATAAAGGGCGCACCGTACTTTTTTTCAGCAGCGACGCTTGTAATTATACGGTCGCTGCCCAACTCACGCGGAAAATCGTACTTGATTGCTATGCCCGTTTTGATTCCGACGCCGACTATCAGCGGACGGACGCCGAAAACGTGCCTTATAACGTGTGTGAAGGTGTAGTCCAGTTGCGGAATTACGGAGGACAAAATTGCACCGCTTATCTGCTTTTCGTCAATTTTGGAATGCCACAGCAACTGCAAAAGCAACGCCACGTATTCGTCCGAAGTGCGTTTGATATCTGTGGACATTTTGAAAGAACGGGCAAGTTTTCCCCCTTCTTCAAACAGACCTATTTTAACGTTAGTGTTACCGATGTCTACTGCAAGTATCATAAAGTTCACCCTGTGTGTTTTTCTGCCTCAGGCAGGATTTTTTTCGCTTTCGTCATGCTTCCAATTGTTGCCTTCCAGCCCCAACTTCAAACCACGACGTACACCAAGCACTATGTGCGGCGCCAATATCATGGAAATAAGATATTCCGGCAAAATGTTGGTGAGCAACACTCCCTTTATCACAACCACCAAAGAGTTGTATTCCTTACCTGCCAACTGATTGAAGAGATTCAGCGTGGAAAGGAAAAGCACGGTGTTTGTAACCAATCCGAAAAACGTTGCCACCGTTATGCAGATTGTCTGCCGTGTGTATTTGTTGCGCATTTTCGCCGTTGCCAAAAGCATTAGCCTGTACACGCCAAACGCCACCGCTCCCATAGCAATACGTGGCAAAACGGTGATTATCGGCCAATAGTAGACGGGAAAGCCTGCCACGGAAGACGGGAAGATGAATTCCTTGAAAAAGGAAGCAAGTCCAAACAGTGTGCAGGAAAGAACACCCGTAAGCCAACTGTCGTCGAGATAGCAAAAAGAAAAGGTGACAAGCAACACACAGGCTGCCGTCGCCGTAGGCAACCCAAGACTTATCACTCTGTCCAACATCATGGCAACGAAAATTGTTGCGAACATGACTGCATATTTAGCCAATTTGAATGCTTTGCTGTTGTTTACCATAAATTCCTCAATTTCGTCCGCAAGGGTGCGAATATCTTTTTTGGTAAAAAGACACAAAAACCAGAGTATCGCTCCGAAGATACGACCTGTTTACAGTTTATCACATTGCCACTTAAAAAACAATTAAATTGCAAAACTTTATCTTGCAGGTATTGTTGCGTCAAGTTGTTACCTTGCCGAAACGTTTTCATTGACTTTCTTCAACTTAAAATATACAAGTCAACTTTACAAGTAACAAAAATGCAAAAAAACTGCCGCAAAGGGCAGTTTTATTGCTGCATTTCCCCGTCATCCTTCCCTTCGGTGCGGAAAGCCACGATGACCTTTTCTATTCTGTCCAAAACCGCCTCTTTGCCCGTTTTGTTGAGAGATGAAACAGCCAGAATATTGCCCTCGCCCAACTTCAAAAAAGAAGCAATGGCACGCAAGCGGTTTTTTACCTGACTTTTGGGAAGTTTGTCGGCTTTTGTGGCAACTATCGTGTAGGGAAGGTTGTTTTTGAAAAGGTAGTTGTACATTGTTACGTCGTCTTTTGTGGGGTCATGCCTTATGTCCACAAGGAAGAAAACGTGCCTGAGCATTTTTTCCTTTGCAAGGTAATTTTCCAACAGACTTGCCCACTTGGATTTTTCCTCATCGCTCACCTTGGCAAAACCGTACCCCGGCAAATCGGCAAGCAAAAATTCTTCCTCGGTGTCGCCGTTAATCAGAAAATAGTTGATAAGGCGGGTGCGACCGGGAAGTTTTGAAGTGCGTGCAAGTTTGCCGTCCTCCGCAAGAAAGTTGATAAAACTGCTTTTCCCCACATTGGACTTGCCTGCAACGGCTATTTGGGGAATATCGGCAACCAGACACTGACCGTAGGTTGCCGCTCCCTTTACATAACAGGATTTTCGTATTTTCATTTCACCAAAGCATTGTCGAATACGTCGGAAATGTTTTCCGCAAGCACAAAGGTTATTTGATTTTTGATTTCGGCAGGAATTTCCTCCAAATCTTTTTCGTTGTCCTTGGGAATTATTACTTTGCGTATGCCCACACGGTAGGCAGCCAAAGCCTTTTCACGTAAACCGCCGATGGGTAGCACTTTGCCACGCAAAGTTATTTCTCCCGTCATTGCAACTTTTCCGCTCACGGGAATGTTGGAAAATGCCGACATCACCACCGTTGCCATTGTTACGCCTGCGGAAGGTCCGTCCTTGGGAATTGCCCCTTCGGGAACGTGAATGTGTATGTCGGTTTTTTCAAACCGTGATTTGTCTATGCCGTACTTTTCCGCAAGACTTTTGACCAAAGAAATTGCCGTGCGTGCCGATTCCTTCATCACATCGCCGAGATTACCCGTCAGTTGCACATCGCCTTTGCCGTCAAACAGCGCAGCGTCCACGTTTAAGGTAACTCCGCCAACTCTTGTCCATGCAAGACCTCTTGCACTGCCGACAGTGTCGGGAATGATGCCCATTTCATCTTTGAATTTTTCCACGCCGAGGTACTCGTGAAGATTTTCGGGGGTGATTTCCGCAACGTACTGCGGGTTCTGCACAAGTTTCAACGCTACTTTTCTGCAAATTGCCGCAATTTCCCTTTCAAGGCTGCGCACGCCCGATTCGCTTGTGTAACGTTCCACGATTTTTGCAAACGTTTCATTGGAAATTTGTATTTTTCCTTCGGGGATTCCGTGCAGAGCCATGTTTTTGCCAAGCAAAAATTTGTTGGCGATTTCCACCTTTTCCACTTCCGTGTAGCCGGAAAGTTCGATAATTTCCATTCTGTCCAAAAGAGGCGCAGGAATGTCGTCGGTAGCGTTTGCCGTGCAGACGAACAGCACCTTGGACAAATCGAAGGGTACTTCCAGATAGTGGTCGGTGAAACTGAAATTCTGTTCCGGATCCAATACTTCCAGCATTGCGCTTGCAGGGTCGCCCCTGTTGTCCATGCCCATTTTGTCTATTTCGTCCAAAAGCAAAACTGGATTTTTACATTCCGCCTGTCGCATCATGTAAATGATTTTGCCGGGAATTGCCCCCACGTAGGTGCGTCGGTGTCCTCGTATCTCCGCTTCGTCACGCACTCCGCCCAAACTTACACGCAGATACTTTCTGCCCAAAGCACGGGCAATACTCTTGACGATAGATGTTTTGCCCACTCCCGGGGGACCTACAAAGCACAAAATGGGTCCGTTCAATTTGCCTGTAAGTTGCATTACGGCAAGAAATTCCACTATTCTGTCTTTGATTTTTTCCAGACCGTAATGGTCCTCGTCCAGGATAGCACGGGCACGTACCAAATCCTTGTTGTCCGTTGTTTCCTTGTCCCACGGCATATCGCACAGCCAGTCAAGGTAGTTGCGTATCACTGCCGCATCGGGCGAAGTTGACGACATTTTGTTAAGACGGGAAAGTTCCTTTTCCGCCTTCTTTTGCACCTCTTCGGGCATATGACAGTTTTTAATGCGTTGGAGGTACTCCTGCTTTTCGTTGGCGTCGTCGCCGAGTTCGGCGGAAATAGCCTTTATCTGCTCACGCAGGTAATATTCCTTTTGTCCCGCTTCCACCTGTTTGCGCACTCTGTTGGCAATACGCTTTTCCACAGTGGCAAAGTCCAATTCCGTAAGCATGTACACGCAAAGTTGTTCCATTCTTTCGTCCAGATCCGTTTCCTGCAAAATTTGCTGGCGAGGACCAAGTTTGGTTACCACTTCGTTTGCGATAAGGTTTGTGAAAAGCAGATAATCGATATTTTGCATTTTGGCAAGTTCGCCTATGCCCAACTTGTTTATGCTGCTGTTTATTTCCGCATATTGTCTTGCTACGTCGCATGTTTTTTTGAAAAGAGCCTTTGTCTTGTTGCCCTCTTCACAATGAAAATCCAACGTGTTGACGTCAACGAAAATAATACCCGTGGAAAGACGGAAAGAGGAAATTTTCGCCGCTTCCAATGTTCGCACGGAAATTATTACCGACTGTTCGTCGTCCTTTTCCACTGCAAGCACTTCGGCAATTACGCCAACGTCGTACACGTCCCCCAATTCCTTAGGGCTGGTTTGCGTTGCATCCACCTGGCTTACCATAAAAAATATTCCACCGTTTTCCAAAGCAAATTTGACGGCATTGCGTGAAATTGTGCGTGCCACCTCTACTTTTGCTTTGACGTTGGGAAAGAAGAAGTTTCCCCTCATAGCAAGCAGGGGAAGATTATTAAAAGTTTTCAATATACACCTCTCTAACGGCAAAAATGCCGTGCTCCAACTTTAGTTTGTATTTATTAAGCAATATTATAAACGAAAAATCCTGCGATTGCAACAAAAACACCCCATCAAAAAATGACGGGGCGTTTGTAGCGTGTCAAATCAGCCTGCACGCTTGATAATTTGCGGTTTTGCAACTCCCTCGACGCATCCACGGCTTACTTTTATTTTTGCAACGTCGCCTATGGAAGGTACTTCGTACATGCAATCCAGCATCATGTTTTCAATAACCGAGCGCAAACCTCTTGCGCCTGTTTTGAGGCGTATCGATTTTTCCGCAACAGCTTTGATGGCGTCGTCATCGAAAACAAGTTCGATGTTGTCCATCTTGAACAGTTTTTGATACTGTTTGATGAGGGAATTTTTGGGTTCGGTGAGAATCTTTATCAAGGCCGTTTCGTCCAACGGCGACAAACCCACCGTTATCGGCAAACGACCGACAAATTCCGGTATCAGACCGTACTTGATGAAATCCTGCGGTTGCAGATTTTTCACAAGTTGAGCATAGTCTATTTCTTCGGTACTCTTTATTTTGTTACCGAATCCCAAACCTGCGCCCTGCTGACGTTTTTCGGCTATTTTGTCCAGTCCGACAAATGCCCCGCCGCAAATAAACAGAATGTTTGTGGTGTCTATCGCAATGTTTTCCGCCTGCGGATGCTTTCTGCCCCCTTGCGGAGGTACGTTGGCAACGGTGCTTTCGATAATTTTCAGCAAAGCCTGTTGCACGCCTTCGCCTGAAACATCTCTTGTGATGGACACGTTTTCCGTTTTTTTGGCAATTTTGTCTATTTCGTCAATGTAAATAATGCCTTTTTCCGCTTTTTTAATGTCGTAATCGGCAGCCTGAATAAGTTTTAGCAAAATGTTTTCCACGTCTTCGCCCACATAGCCCGCTTCCGTAAGTGTAGTAGCGTCGGCAACGGCAAAAGGTACGTCCAGAATTTTTGCCAAAGTCTTTGCAAGCAGTGTTTTACCGCAACCGGTAGGTCCGAGCATCAGAATGTTGCTCTTTTCCAACTCCACGTCATCATCCGTTTTGGCGTACAAAACACGTTTGTAATGGTTGTACACCGCCACAGACAACGTTTTTTTGGCGGTTTCCTGTCCCACAACGTACTTATCCAGTTCGCTTTTGATTTCTTCCGGTTTAAGCAATCTTACGTGAGCGTCTTCCGACATATCGGCAAGACTTTCACCGTGAATAATTGCCGAACAGGTTTCCACGCACTCGTCGCAAATGCACACGCCGCTTGGTCCTGCAAGCAACTTTCTCACCTTATCTTCGCTTTTACCGCAAAAAGAACAATGTTGTTGCGTCATTTTTTCTCCTTTTATTTTCTGGAATAGAACACCTCGTCAACAATTCCGTAGGTCTTCGCTTCCTCGGCGGAAAGGTAGTTGTCCCTGTCGGTGTCCTTTTCCACCTCTTCCACCTTTTTGCCGACGTTTTCGGCAAGTATCGCATTGAGTTTACGCTTCATTTTGAGCAACTGACGTGTGTGAATTTCCACGTCGCTTGCCTGCCCCTGCGAACCGCCCAATACCTGATGAATCATAATTTCGCTGTTTGGCAAAGCGTACCGCTTGCCCTTTGTGCCGCTGGAAAGCAAAAACGCTCCCATGGAAGCCGCCATTCCTATGCATATTGTGGAAACGTCGCAACGAATGTACTTCATTGTGTCGTAAATGGCAAGTCCGGCAGTAACGCTTCCGCCCGGGGTGTTGATGTACAGCGAAATGTCCTTTGTCGGGTCTTTGGATTCCAGATAAATCAACTGCGCCACCACAAGGTTGGCTACGTCATCGGTAATTTCCCCCGACAAAAACACTACTCTGTCTTCCAACAGACGGGAATAGATGTCAAAACTTCTTTCACCGTTGTCGGTGCGGTCTACAACCATTGGTATTAACACTTTTTTACCTCCTGAACGGTTTGAATGCTGACGGAAAATCAGGCTATTGTGTTTTCCTTCTTCAACAGGTCGAGCAATTCTTCCGTTATTACCTGATTTTCAAAGTAGTAGCGTTCCTGCGGTTGCAAACCTGCTTTAAATTCCGCAAAGTCCTTGCCGACGTTTTGAGCATATTCCTTGATTTTGGCGTCAACTTTCTTTGCAGTGGCTTTGATTTTTTCCGCCTTTACTATTTCTTCGAAAACAAGACGTGTGCGCACAGCCTTTTCCGCACGTTCCGTGTAGTTGGCACGCAACGTTTCCATGGTGGAATTGGTGTACTTGAAGTAATTTTCAAGGTTAAGTCCCTGATAGGCAAGTTGATACTTGAAGTCTTCCACGTATTCGTCCACCTGCTCGTCTATCATTGCTGCGGGAATTTCCATTGTGGCGTTTGCCACCACCTTTTCCACAAGGTTGGATTGGTCCTTATCCGACGCTACCTTGTCGTTTTTAGCCTGCAAAGTGCTTCTGATGTCCTTTTTGAATTCTTCCAATGTGGAAAATTCGCTTGCGTCCTTGGCAAATTCGTCGTCAAGTTCCGGCAACTGCTTCACTGTGATGCTGTTTACCGTGCAGGTGAAAACGGCAGCCTTGCCTTTCAGATCCTCGGCGTGATAGTCTTCGGGGAAAGTGACGTTGATGTCCTTTGTTTCGCCGATGTTCATGCCCACAAGTTGATCTTCGAAACCTTCGATGAATGTGTGCGAACCGATGACAAGCGTCTGCTTTTGCGCCGTGCCGCCTTCGAAAGCCACTCCGTCCACCTTGCCGCTGTAATCGAGGTTGATTTCATCCCCCTGCTGAACGGGACGGTCGGTAACTTCGATGTAACGGGCGTTGCGTTCACGCAGTCTTTCAAGTTCCGCATCCACATCGGCGTCGGTAACAACTTCCGGTTGCGTCTTTTCAATGGTAAGTCCCTTGTATTCGCCCAAAGTAACCACGGGACGAACGGTAACTACCACTGCAAAGGTAACGCCTTTGTCATCTATCTTTACAGACTTTTCGTCAATCTCAGGACGTGCAACGGGTTGCACCTTACTATTCTTATCCAAAAATTCCGTGTAATATTCTTGTGCGGCAAGATAAAGAGCATCCTCGAAGAAAAGTCCTTTGCCGTATCTGTTTTCCAAAACGTGCTTGGGAACATGTCCTTTGCGGAAACCGGGCACATTGTACTTGCCCTTGTTTTGCTCATACGCCTTCACGTCAAAAGCGTTCCATTCCGTCGCATCCATTTTGAAAGTAACGGTAAGCGTGTTTACTTCTCTTTTTTGTGTGTATTTCATTTTTATCCTCCGACATTTTTTTGCAATTAGTGTATTGCCTCTGAAGAGTTAGGTAACTTTTTTCAGCAAGTAATTATATCATACAGATAAAAATAAAGCAATCGTTTGCAGTCACATTGTTTCGTTGCTAATTGTTGCAAACTACCTGTCACTAATTGTTGCAAATTACCTGTCAAAGATAAAATTCGTAACGGCAAACTTTGCGTTGTTAATGCGATGCAATATGCAGTAACAAAACAGGCAGGTAACGGCAAACGGGCAGGAATGAATTTCAAGCAACAGACATTCTCGGCACATTGCACTTTTTTCTTGCCTGTAACGCCTGCACGATGTATAATGGTAGTACTGCCGTCATGGCAAATAGGTTGCAAAGTTGCAAATTTTAAGGAGTTTTATGGCATACGACGCTTTGAGTCTTTCTTTGCTGTGCGAAGAAATGAACGACATTCTCACCGGCGGAAAAATCACCAAAATTTATCAGCCCGAAAGGGACGAGATTGTGTTGTTTGTTTTCAATAAACAAACTCACAAACTTATTTTGTCGGCAAACGCAAGCGTAAACAGAATACACATTACGGAAATGCCCACCGACAACCCAAAAACTGCGCCCGCCTTTTGCATGCTTTTGCGGAAGCACCTGACAAACGCCACCATCACAGGCATTACACAAATGCCCTACGAGCGAGTATTGGATTTTTCGCTGGAAGGAAGCGACGACCTCGGCTACCGCAACAAAATGCACCTCATTTTCGAACTTACGGGTAAAACTTCCAACACGGTACTTACAGACGGCGACTACGTTATTTTGGACAGCATAAAGCACCTGCCTCAGACATTGGAAAGCACCCGTGTCATTCTTGCGGGGGCAAAGTACACCTTTTTCCCTCCGCAAAACAAACTGCAACCCTTTGACATACCAAGAATAAGGGAATTTTTGTCAAAGTGTGCAACTCCCCTCAGAAAAAGCCTCACGGAAAATCTGCTCGGAGTGTCGCAGACAACCGTCAACGAAGTTTTGTGGGGATTGGACGAAAACGATCACACCATCGTCAACAACGAAAAAGTCATTCAGGGACTGATGCGTTACAAACACGGTCTGGAAAACAAACAGCCTAACGTCGTCTTTCAAAAAGGCGTACCTGTGGAAGTTTGTCCCTTCAACTATCTTTCCAAAAAAGGCGAGAAGGTTTTTTACCCGACGCTTAACAAGGCGCACGACAGTTTCTACTTCCTGACGGACAAGGTGCAACGTTTCAACGACAAGGCAAAATCCATCACCACCGTTGTTAAAAATGCCGTTTCCCGCACGGAAAAGAAACTTGCCATACAACGCCAGAGCGTGTTGGAAGCGCAAAACAGAGAAATGTACAAACAGTACGGCGATTTGATACTGTCCAATCTGTGGCAGATAAAACAAGGGCAGACGGTCTTTTCCTGCCAAAACTACTACGACGGAAGCACTGCGGAAATTGCCCTTGATGCTACGCTAACGCCACAGCAAAATGCGCAGGCATACTACAAAAAGTACCGCAAACTTAAATCTTCCGCACAACACAACCAGGTTCTCGTGCAGGAAAACGAAAAAATGTTGGACTATCTGCTGACGATACGGCAAAATTTACGCTACTGCACCGAAACGGAAGATTTGCAGGAAATACGGTCGGAACTTGTTTCGCTCGGACTGATAAAGGAAAACACGTCAAAGAAACAAAAGGAATTGCCGGTAAAGCCTTTGAAGTACAACGTGCACGGTTTTTGCGTGTACGTAGGCAAAAACAACGTACAAAACAACCACGTAACATTCAAAATTGCCAAAAACGACGACATCTGGCTACACACGCAAAAGATACACTCTTCCCACGTGATAATAGTAGCGGAAGGCAAAAACGTTCCTGACGAGGTAATTGTAGGAGCGGCAGAAATCTGCGCATTCTTTTCCCAAGCGTCGGAAGGAAGCAAAATTCCCGTAGACTACACGCAAAGGCAAAACGTCAAAAAACCGCCACACTCTCCTCTCGGGTTTGTTGTGTACAACACCTACAACACGTTGTTGGTAAATCCCAACCGCCACACGGAATGGCTGGAACAACAGTAACTGCAACGTCAAGCAACTTTTGGTATAAAGTCAGACAACATAAGGTATCAATTTTTCATTTACGTATGCAAATTTTTGATACAATCAACCTTATCTACGTGTTTCATTACTACGTTTGAAAGTTAACGTTTGAGAAACACTCTGGATGTTTACGTTTACGTGGAAATTTGTTTGACATGGAAAATTGACAACGAAAAAGGGTGCTTTCAAAGGGATGATAAGTCCGCTACTGTTTTGAAAACACCTTTTGGGTTACTCTCAACACTTCCCGCTTTGCAGTTATCTGCTACAAACTCATTTGAAATTTTACTTTACTGTCAAAAGGCCTTGAGGGTTCTGCCGTAAGTTTTCATTTTCATGCAATGGACAATTCGCAGCATTTTTACGAAAATTTTGGCGTTTTTGCATTAAAATACCGCTGAAACTTCATTGTGCAGTATTTTGTTGTTCAAACACTACCCAACAGTTGTTCAAACGCTCGTCAAACAACACTACTTGCAGCAATTTCTTCGATAAAGTTTTGATTACTGTCCGTAAACTGTAAATAAACAACTGTTTTCACCGTAATCAGAAAAACACGCTTGGCGTATCCGTTTCATAAGGTATAAATTTGAAGACGTCCGTCTTTTCCGAATCACGGCATATTGCGACAAAACATACGTATGCAAAATCGGCATTTAAGCATTTTTCCAAAGTGAAAAGCTAGGATTTGTACACAAAAAACACAAACGTATTAAAAAAGGCGTAACACAAAAGTTGTTACGCCTTTATTTTTTGCTGTTAATAGATTATTCCTCTTCGGGCAAAGCCACGTTGTGATAGACATTCTGAACGTCGTCGTTGTCTTCCAAAGCGTCCAACATTCTTTGGAATTTAACGAGGTTTTCGCCTTCCAAAGTTACCATCGTTTGCGGCAACCACACCATTTCGGCGGAAACGAGGTTGAGCCCCTTTGCCACCACTGCGTCACGCACCGACGCCAGCGAGGAAGTTTCGCAAGTGATATCCACCATACCGTCTTCCACAGAAACATCGTCGGCACCTGCCTCGATTGCCAATTCGAAAGCGCTGTCTTCATCGAGATTTACCGTGTTTTCCGCAACTACAACACCCTTTCTTGCAAACATGAAACTTACACAGTTTGTCTGTCCCAAACTACCGCCGTTTTTATCAAATGCGCAACGCACGTCGCCTGCCGTGCGGTTTTTGTTGTCGGTAAGACATTCTACAATAACGGCACTACCGCCGATACCGTATCCTTCGTAGGTGATTTCGGTGTAGTCCACTGCGGAAAGTTCGCCGCTTGCCTTTTTGATGCTGCGTGTGATGTTGTCGTTGGGCATGTTGTTTGCCTTGGCTTTCTGAACAATATCGTACAACTTGCTGTTGGTGTTGGGGTCTGCCCCGCCTGCCTTTACGGCTACGGCAATTTCACGCCCAATTTTAGTGAATATTTTGGAACGTGCGGCGTCGCCCTTGGCTTTTTTGTTTTTTATGTTGTTCCATTTGCTGTGACCAGACATAAATATTTTGCCTCCTGTAATTACTTTGTTTGAGTTTGGGCGTAGATCTGATACATTATCACGCTTCCTGCAACGGCAACGTTTAACGATTCAAAATTGTTTTCCATGGGTAACGAAACTGTTTGTTGAACGGCTTTTCTGCTGAATTCCGAAAGTCCGTTGCCTTCGTTTCCCAAAACCAACGCAACCTTACCGTGAAATTTCGACGAAAAAACGTTTGCGCCTTTCATGTCGGCGGCAACAATAGCGCAGTCTTTCAGCAATGGGAAAGTTTCTTGCAAATTTTCCGTTTGCCACAAATTTAAGCAAAAATGTGCCGACATTGCCGAACGCAACACTTTGGGCGAATACAAATCGACGGTGTTTACGGCATAAATATCGGTGAAAGCGCAAGCCGCAGCCGTGCGAATAAGTGTGCCGACGTTGCCCGGGTCCTGCAAACCGTCCAACACAAGACAGTTGCCCTTGGGCGGAACAGGTACGCCTTGGCGTTTTTTTACCACTGCCACGACTCCCTGTGAAGTTACCGTATCGGACATTTTGGCAAACACCTTGTCGGCAACAAAAATTGCGTTGTCAAAGTGTATTTTTTGCATTGCGCTTTCCTTCACGAAAATTTCCGTGATTTCCGCACCGTGCATCAATGCGTCGCTGACAAGTCGTTCTCCCTCGATAAGGTACAAACCGCTTGCTTTGCGATACTTTTTGTCCAGAAGTTTGGCAACTTCCGCCACTTTGGCATTTTCCGTTGATGTGATGAGCATCTTTTCTACCTCAAACAACGAAAAGGAGTCTTTAATTCAAGACTCCGTATTGTTACTTCAAGTTTGCTTTTGCTGTTTCGGCAAGTTTTGCAAACGTAGCGGCGTCCGTTACGGCAATTTCCGCCAAGGACTTTCTGTTGAGGTCGATGTTTGCAACTTTCAAACCGTGCATAAGTTTGCTGTAAGACAAACCGTTGGCACGTGCGCCTGCGTTGATACGTGCAATCCACAAACTGCGCATATCTCTCTTTTTAAGTCTTCTTCCGATGTAAGCATAGTTACCGCTCTTCATTACCGCCTGACGTGCAATGCGGTAGTTGGTGGATTTAAGACCGAAATAGCCTTTTGCGGCTCTCAAAATTTTTCTGCGTTTTTTAACGGCAGTTACGCCTCTTTTAATTCTCATTCTTCTTTCCTCCTATCAGTACGGCAACATACTCTTAACAGTGTTGGCTCTTGTCTTGTCGACATAAGCAGTGCTGCGAAGGTTGCGTGTTCTCTTTGTTGTTTTCTTACCCAACTTGTGGTTTTTGTTGCATTGGGCTCTTTTGATTTTTCCGCTCTTCAACACAACAAATCTTTTTTTGGATGCGCTATGCGTTTTTTGTTTAGGCATTTATTTGTCCTCCGATGAAAAATTTACTAGTTTAACGGTGCAAGAAACATGGAAATGTTTCTGCCTTCCGTAACGGGTTGTTTGTCGATTTTGGAAACGTCGGAAAGAATTTCCGCAAATTTCCTCATCACTTCCACACCTTGGTTTGCGTATGCCTGCTGCCTGCCACGCATACGGATAGTAGCCTTTACTTTGTTGCCGTCTTTGAGGAACTTGCGTGCAATGTTGGCTTTTGTTACCAAATCGCCCGTGTCTATTGTCATCGACAGCCAAACTTCCTTAATCTCAATGATTTTTTGATTTTTCCTCATTTCCTTTTCTTTCTTGTTTTGCTCGTACTTGTACTTGCTGTAATCCATAATACGGCAAACGGGCGGAACGGAATTGGGAGAAATCTTCACAAGGTCCAAACCTTCGTCGTCGGCAATGCGTTGTCCTTCATAAGCGGACATGATTCCCAACTGCTGTCCATCGCTTCCGATTAGACGAATTTCTCTGTCCCTCACTTGGGAGTTTACTTGAAGTTCTTTAATAGTTGTGTCCTCCTGCAACAAAAAAAGTGTGGCAAACAGATTTACCACACCAACGAAGAATGCGCCTTTTCAGGCGAAAGTTCAATATCGGATGACCGACGCACTTTTGTCCGTACGGTGAGAAACGGTAATTTCTGCTTTACTACGTGAGTTATTGTACCAAATTTACCTTTTTGTGTCAACTGATTTTACTGTGTTTTTTGCCGTTTCTGCAATGTTTTTGAAAAAAGTCCGAAACAAAACTTTCCCGAAAAATGTATGTGCAAATTGCCTTTTCGCCTGTTGGCAAGACAATTTAGTGCATACTTACTACGAAAGCATTTTGCAAATTTTGTTTAAGGCGTCAGAAATTTTCTAAAAAAGCAAAATCCGACAACACGGAAAACTTCACACAAGCAACATTGACGTTCGGCAATGTTTGTGTTACGCATTTTGAGGCGGCAAAGCCCTTTGTACAACACAAGCAAAACACAAGCCGACTGAAAATTCAGTCGGCTTGACTGTTACATATCGGAAGATTTTTCGGCAATTTCTTTCAGCAATTTGTTTGCCAAATCGTCGAAACTCATCACGCCCAAATCGCCCTTCTTTCTGTTGCGTACTGCAACGGTGCCGCTTTGTTTTTCATTTTCGCCCAAAACAAGCATGTAGGGGATTTTTTGCAGTTGCGCTTCACGTATGCGATAGCCCATTTTTTCGTTGCGGTCGTCAACCTCCGCACGAATTCCCATGTTGACAAGTTTTTCGCACACTTGGTGAGCGTAATCCGCCTGCACTTCGGAAATGGGAACGATTTTCACCTGAACGGGAGCAAGCCACAAGGGGAATGCGCCTGCATAATGTTCAGTGAGAATTGCGATGAATCTCTCAATGCTGCCAAACACAACACGGTGAATCATGACAGGTCTGTGCTTTTCGCCGTCCTGTCCCACGTACGTCAGGTCGAAACGTTCCGGCATCTGGAAATCCAACTGAATGGTTCCGCACTGCCATGTTCTTCCAATGCTGTCTTCCAGGTGGAAGTCAATTTTCGGTCCGTAAAATGCGCCGTCGCCTTCGTTGATTTCGTAGTCCTTGCCCAAAACATTCAATGCACGTTTCAATGCGTTGGTTGCCGTCTCCCACTGCTCGTCGGTACCCATGCTGTTTTCCGGACGTGTGGAAAGTTCCAACTTGTACTTGAATCCGAACACCTTGTAGAATTTGTCTATCAGACGTACAACGCCTTCGATTTCTTCCTCTATCTGGTCCGGCGTCATGAAGATGTGAGCATCGTCCTGAGTAAAGCAACGAACACGCATAAGTCCGTGCAACGCACCGGAAAGTTCGTGACGGTGAACAAGTCCAAGTTCCGCCATACGCTCGGGCAAGTCACGGTAACTGTGAGGTTTGCGCTTGTACACCAACATTCCGCCGGGGCAGTTCATGGGTTTGATTGCGTAGTCTTCGTTGTCAATCTTAACCACGTACATATTGTCTTTGTAGTGATCCCAGTGTCCGCTGCGATGCCAAAGTTCCTGATTGAGAATCATTGGCGTTTTGACTTCTTCATAACCTGCCAATGTGTGTTCCTTGCGCCAGAAATCTTCCAAAGTGTTTCTCAGCACCATTCCTTTGGGGAAGAAAAACGGGAAACCGGGACCTTCGTCGAAAATGTCGAAAAGGTCCAGTTCCTTGCCCAACTTGCGGTGGTCACGGCGTTTGGCTTCTTCCATGCGTACGATGTATTCGTCCAATTCCGACTTCTTTTCAAAAGCCGTGCCGTAGATACGTGTCAGCATTTTGTTTTTTGTGTCCCCACGCCAATAGGCTCCGGCAATGCTTGTAAGTTTGAAAACTTTGAGCCTGCCTGTTGAAGGCATGTGCGGACCTCTGCACAAATCGACGTAGTCGCCCTGACGGTACAGGGAAACGACGGGACTGTCCATCTCCGAAAGGATTTCCACCTTGTAGGTGTCGTTGTGCTTGCGGAAAAACTCTATTGCTTCTTCTCGGGACATTTCCTCACGGACAATGGGCAAATCTTCTTTGACGATTTTTGTCATTTCCGCTTCGATTTTTTCCAAATCTTCCGGCGCAATAACGGTGCCTTCAAAATCGATGTCGTAATAAAATCCGTTTTTGATGGAAGGACCTATGGCAAATTTTGCATTTTTCCACAGATGTGAAATTGCCTGCGCCATAAGGTGCGCCGTGGAATGACGCAACACAGCCAAGCCTTCTTCATCTTTCAGTGTGTGTACCTTGTACTCGGCGTCTGCATCCACAATGTGTGAAAGGTCGCACAAAACACCGTTTACCTCGGCACACACGGCATTGCGTGCCAAACCTGCCGAAATGCTCTCGGCAATGGCAAGACAACTTACCGGTTGTTCGAACTGTTTTACACTGCCGTCAGGCAATTTAATGTTTATCATATTTTCCTCCGTAAAGTTACTGTGAGTAGGTCAAATAAAAAACGCCCTTATGAAAATCATAAGGACGAAAAAATTTCCGTGGTTCCACCTTAATTGACGGCTATGCCGCCCGCTCGTTTTTCCAATGCGCATGGAATGCGTGTCAGGCACAGTGGTATTTTTACGTTTCGTTTGCAACAATCGCACCGTCTGTTACTCTCTGGGAAACTACCTCGCAAAACGTTGTCTATGCCCGTATGACCTATTCTTTTGTGTCTTCATTGTAGTACCTGTCAAAAAATAAGTCAACTGTTTTTGACAAACTTTGCAAAAGTAAAACAACGAAATTGTTTGAAATACGACTGTTTTTTACGTCGCACACATGTTAAGCCTCTGCCCTTTCCAAAGTGTTACTGCGTTTGTACAAAACGGCATCGAAACATTTGCATTACCGTGCAGAAATCTTCCGACGGTTGCTTGTCAAAGTACACGTTTAACTTTGCAGGCTTCAACAAAAGGACGTTTACTGCCGCCTCCTCTTCCACCGTGGGATTTTGCGCAAGAGTACTGCACGACGTCAAAACTTTTCCCTGTCCGTCATACAACATAAATGCGTCTTTGTCCAAAGTAACCGTCAGTTGCTCCGCACGGCTGTACACCGATTCCAAAAGATATTGCAAAAATTCCAATATCAGTTGTTTGTCCTGCAAAATGTAGTTGTTTTCCGCAACAAGGTTGGCAATTTCTTTCCACTTTTTTTTGAGAGGTTGCAAACGGAAATTGCAGTAACCGTCAATAAAGACGGGTTTGTCTACATCGATAATTTTGGAAACGATTTGCTGGTCGTACGTTTTGTCAAACACGCACATGGTGTTTATCAGCACATTTTGCAAAAAATTGCCCTTGTTTACGTGCAGGCAATTGCGTACAAAAATATTTTTGTACCCCAATGCAATGGTTTCGGCAATGCTTCCCGACAAAAGCCGACGCAACTGAAAACGATAGGTGTCGGAGCAGGCGGCGGAAAAATAACTTCTGCTTTCGTCCGACATTTCTGTGAATATTCCGTCCATTTCCGCTATTGCAGGAACCGCCTCTCTCTTGATGTGTTCCAAAAGGTGTTGCTCTTTTCGCAAAGCGCTTACTGTTACTTCGTACATACTTCTATTGTATTCAATTTTCAATATCTTTATTTTGCGGCGACAACAATCGACAGGAAAAAATTTGTAATGCAATATTTTACATCAGACGTTAAACGCAAGAAACGCTCGCAAAATGTTTCCCGACAGACAAATCCGGCTGACGAAAATTTTCAACAAACAGACACTACAAAACTTATTGCCTTGTTGCACAAAAATTTTTGTTTGCAGGTGTTAGTTAAACAACACAACAGTTGTCAAAACAGATTAAAACGTGTGCGTATAATGCGTTTTTGAATAAACAGCGTGTTGTAATGCGTAATTAAACAACATTACATCAGATAAATTCGCTACAAAAACACATGCACAAAATACTGCACCACCAAAGATGAAACACATTGGTTTTGTTTGTTAATGCAAGTTGAATAAAACGACAGCCGTCAAAACAGATTAAAACGTGTGCGTATAATGCGTTTTTGAATAAACAGTGTTTTGTAATGCGTAATTAAACAACATTACATCAGATAAATTCGCTACAAAAACACATGCACAAAATACTGCACCACCAAAGATGAAACACATTGGTTTTGTTTGTTAATGCAAGTTGAATAAAACGACAGCCGTCAAAACAGATTAAAACGTGTGCGTATAATGCGTTTTTGAATAAACAGTGTTTTGTAATGCGTAATTAAACAACATTACATCAGATAAATTACTAAAAAAAACGCTGTGCAACAAAATACTTCACCGCCGAAAGTGAAACAAGTTTGCTTTTTAGTGTAATGTAGCAAATCAAAAAAGCGAAACCTACACTATCGCCGAAAAATTACTTTTGCCGTTTGAGGGATTTTGTCCATTGTTTGTCCTCGTCGGAAACACGGAAAGAATCACGAATTTTTTGCAATGCGGCGTTGTAGGTGAAGCAAGAAAGAACTTGCCTGCCGTCTTCCTGCATAAAACTGACAGTTTGATTGCGACACTTGACCATTGCTACGGAAATTAGCCATGCTATTGCCATATCCACGTAGTAGTCGCCTTGTTTCACCTCTGCAAGCAGTTTGAAAATTGATTGTATGTGTCGGTCATCCGTGAAGTTGCACAAAATGTTGACAATACCGTACCTGCTTACAAAGGGTACGGAGTCGGTTGCAAGACGGCTAAAAAATTGAAAGTAGTCTTCTTGCTTTGGTGAAACCTTAACTGTACTGCTGTCGCACACTGCCCAATTTTCCAAGGTGTTTGCAAATTGTTCCAAAAGACGGCTCTTTTCTTCAAAGGGAAGTTTCGCCTGCGACAAAGCGATACCCTGAAACAAATCTACTTCCAAAAACTGATGACAAGGCAGGTGTTCCGCTTCCTCAACGGTGGGAGAAAAAAGCCTGACGGCTTTGCGTATGACAGGGATTTTACACCCCAAAACGGGCACTTTGCTGTTGATAATACGATTGAATTGTGCGGGTTTTGGTGATGAATTTTCTTTCAGAAAGGCAAGCAACTGACTGTATTGCACCGTTATGCTCCTTTACAAACAAAAAGTACAAGCCGACGGCTTGGACTTGTGTTGACGCAAATTACTTATTTTGAGAATCAATGAATTCGACGATTTTGCCAACGACAAGAAAATCGTTTGCCATTTCATCGGGCACGGTAACATTGAATTCGTCTTCCAAAGTCATGATCATGTCGGCGATGTCCAGACTGTCGGCGCCGAGATCCTTTACCAAGTCAGATTCCATCGTAACTTTTGCCGGATCAATACTGAACTGTTGTGCAATGAGTTTTTGCACCTTTTCAAAAGTCATTTAAGCAACCTCCTAAATTGTTTGTACTTATTGTACAGTATTTTTACGCTTTTTTCAACTGTTTTCACACAATTAACTTTTGTTACATATTATTTGATATGAGAAAATGCAACAACGGCAGATTTATCAACCAGCAGACGTATCTTGACACTGTGTGTAAAAGCAAAAAACGTCCGCCTCAACCACCCTGCCACAGAGAAAGACCTTATGTACAATACACCTGTCAGACAAAGAACGGCAGAATTTGTCTGCGCTGCGATGAAGTTAGCACCGACTTGCAACTGCAAGTTTGTTCGCCAAACTGTAATTGTCAAAACAAGCGTTGCCTGCACGGTGAAGAAGTTGATTCCGAATCCCCCAAACAGCATAGGTAACGCATTTTACCTTTTCAACAACTTGCACCACATTTCAACTTGTTGTACTGTTGGGGAACAGCGCCACAACGCACTTTATTTGTGTATTAAAATTGGCGGAACCTCTTGCCTTAATTACAAAAACGCACGGAGTGTCACACTCATGTTGAAAACATCAAAGTCCGTACGTTGTGGCATGTATCGGCAAAAAAGCCTTCAACACAAGCGCATTGAAAATTGCCGAGGGAATGTCAAACCATTTCTTTTATTTTAATTTTTCTACAAACGGCAGTTTACAAAGGGTAAAAACAAAACTGCAAATGCACAAAAGTGCAAATGCAGTCAGTTTTTACAAATCGTCGGCGTCCTGTACGGGGAGGGCGTCTATTCCCCAACCTATTGGATTGCCCGTGTAACTCCCTGACGGGTCACTTTCACTTTCCTGTGAGGACCTCGCCTTTTTTGCGGATTTACCTGCAGAGTTTTTCTTAGAACAAGATTTTGTGCCATTGCAATTTTTTGTAGATTTCATATTAAGCACCTCCTGCAATTAGTGTAACCAAAGGGGGAATAAATAAACGCAAAAAATGAAAATAGACAAAATTTTTGTGAAATTCAGTTGTTCCCCTCTCCTTCACGTTGTGCCACTTTGCATGTTTACACATTATTTTTGTTTATCACTAAAAAAACACCTTACAGTTTGCCGTTATGCTTTTCGTATGTCTGACGCATACAAATTAACACTGTGCCGTTTCAACTAACCTTTTCAAAACGCTGACTGAGCCGTATTACGGATTTTACGGTGATTAACTCATTTTTTGTGTATGTACTGAAAATAAAGTTGTCCCTTCCGAACATACTTTATTTCGCTGTTAACAAACAAATAAGTCACTTGTTTTGCCTAGTCTGTAAGTTGCAGGCATCCACCGACTGCAACAACGTTGCAACGAAAGTTGTAGCAGGTGCTTTAAGCGTGCAAGAAAAATTTGCAACGGAAAGCAAATCAATAAGCCTATGCACCGCAATTTACAAGAAAAAACTAAAAGACAAAATAAAAGGCAACGAAACGTTGCCTTTGTGTTTTTATCAACCTTTCATTTTGCGAAGGAAAGGAGGAATATTTTTGTCTTCGTCTACGGAAACGGTGCCTGATATGGGTGCGTTTACAGGCTTTTGCGCTGTAAATGCAGAGGGTTGAGGTGCGGGACGTGTTGCTCCTCCCTGTGAAAGCATGTCCACAGGATTTACCGTTGCGGGGCCTGCAGTTGCTTCCGCACGACGTTTGACATTGTCCGCCGCTACCTGGGTTGCCGCTTCGCTGCTGAAAAATGCCGCTTTTCCGTCGTTTCCGCCGGAAAAACCCGTTGCAATCAATGTAACACGGACTTCATCCTTCATTTCTTCGTCAAAACCGACGCCGAACAGTACGTTTGCGTTGGGAGAGATAACCTGTTTTACAAGGTCGACGCCAACGGTAACCTCATCCAAAGTGAGGTCGTCGCCGCCACGGAAGTTGATCATGAGGTTTGCCGCCCCCTGAATTGTAGTTTCCGACAAGGGGGAATAAACTGCCTTGCGAATAGCGTCGATTGTCTTGTTTTTGCCCTTTCCTTCACCGATACCCATGTGTGCCATTCCGCTGTCACGCATTGCGCATTGCACGTCGGCAAGGTCGAGATTGATACGTCCGTTTTGCACGACTATTTCCGTAACTCCTCTGATACCTTGCATCAAAATCTCGTCGGCTTTTGTAAATGCGTCCTTGATGGAAAAGTTTTTGTCTCTGTTGAGTTTTTCGTTTTGCACTATTACCAATGCATCCACGTTGCCTTTGAGGTTGTCTATGCCCATTTCGGCGTACTTCATGCGACGTGTACCTTCAAAATTGAAGGGCTTTGTAACTACGGCAATTGTAAGAATTCCCAACTCACGTGCTATTTGCGCCACAACGGGTGCCGCACCCGTTCCGGTACCGCCACCCATGCCAGCGGCAATAAAAACAAGGTCGGCGCCTTCCAGCATCTGCTGAATTGTGGCACGGCTTTCTTCCGCAGCCTGTCTGCCGATTTCGGGATTGGCTCCTGCGCCCAAACCTTTTGTGAGTTTTTCACCGATGGCAAGTCTTTTAGCACGAACAGTGCTCAATGCCTGCTTATCGGTGTTCATCGCCAAAAATTCAACTTCCTGAATATTTTCGTTTACCATTGCGTTTACGGCATTTCCGCCACCGCCGCCTATGCCGACAACCAAAATTTTTGCAATGTTTCCGTTTGTTCCTTCCATTGTTTCTTTCTCCTTAAATTACTTGCGTTATCTGCGCAAAAAAGCGAAAATACTGCTTCTTGCGCCGTTGTTTTTGATTGCTTCGGCTAACAGACCGTAACAAGACGTGTACTCGTTTCTGTTTGTTTGCGGATTTGCGCTTTCGTACACCTTGACATTTTTGCCCAAAAACGTGGACAACACGTAGGCACCTCCACGCAGATAGGTCAGCCCGCCGCCCGTGAGAATTACAGGCGTATTGTAGGGAATTTCCTTATCGCAGTACTGAAAACTTTTAATTATGTAATCGGCAATCTGTCCGATGCGGGCTTTGAGAATTTCGTTGGTGCGTTTTGCGTCCAAAGCCACGCCGTTGACGTTGTAGGTGTCCCCCTCACGGAATTCCAAACTGAAATTGATTTTTTCCAGAGTTGCCATTGCCACCTTGTATTCGCATCCCTCTACCTGGCACAGGTCGCTGGCAAGGTAACCGCTTCCCAAAGAAAAGGTACGGGAAAACAACAGACTTTTTCCTCCGCTCAACATCACGTTTGTGGTAATGTGTCCAACGTCCACAACAATGCAGTAGTCGGTAAGCCCCATAGTTTGCGCAATAAACTGCGTTTCGGCATCGCAAGTGTTCATGTAGGTAACTTTTCTGATACCTTTTTGCAACAATACAGGCGAAACGGAATTGCGGAAGTAGTTTTTCATGAAGGAAAAGGACACCAAAGCCGTGAGTTTGCTGGCAACGCTGCCGACAGGGTCAAAAGTTTTCAGTGCACCGTCCAAAATGAAATACACGGGTTTTCCGCCCATAGGTATGTTGTCCGAACCGACGTCGAAAATGTCGGCTTTTTTTATCAGTTCCTGAATGTCATCGCCGTCGATTTTCTTTTTGGAATGGAAAGTTACCGACGCTTCGCTGGTAACGGTAGCACAAAATACGCCGGGCACTCCGACAAAAATTTCCTTTATCGGGCTGTCCATTTTCTTTTCCACCTGCGAAATTGCATCGGTTACGGCGAAAGAAATTGTTTCCGGCTCGTACCATGAGTTGTCGTCAAAACCGTTGTATGCACTTTGTCCCACGGCACGGATGACGAAATCCGACCTGCCGGCAACTTTGGTTGCCGCCATGCAGGTTACTTTGCTTGAACCGAAGTCTAAAATTGCTATAAAATTGTTCTTCATATGTTCCTCTGCTTTTATTTTTGAGGTGTTGTAACCTTTCCGTCAGGCCAAACGGTAATTTCCGTTCCGTACTTTTGCAAATCGTTTGAACCGTCGCAGTACACGCTGAAAGCCTGAATAAGTTTATCCGTCAATCCGTCGTCAGGCGACATAACGATAATTTTTGCTCCCGCTCGGGTGGTAATGGTCATTTCGCCGTCAGCGTTGAAAGTAAACACATTGCTTTTGCCCAAAATTGTGGGAATATCCTCTATTTCGCACTGACATTGCCACAATGCCATTATGCTTTCCAACACGCATTCGAGGCGATGATTGTTGACGTCGTCCTCAAACTGCAATTTTTGCCCCTTGACATTTACCTTTGCCGTTGTGGGTGTAGACACGGCGCTGGTGATATCTATTGGCACATTGCCCGATTGCGGGGCATCCACGACGTAACCGGTGTTGTCAAGAAAAACATCGGCGCCGTTGACGCTGACTTTCACCACCGCCACACGTTGCACAAAGTGAACTTCCAGAATATTGGGGAAATTTTTTACAATTCCCACCACGCTCCACTCGGGATACTGACTGTTGAGTTTGTCCGTCAGTTGGCTTTTTGAAAGAGTGAAAATGCTTTTTCCCTTTGCCAGTTGCAAAACGTCGTTGGCTGTGGGGGCACCCTCCACCGAAAGAGTTTGTCCGCCTTCGAAATTGTGATAGACGGGCAAAACCTGGCGAACGGCAAACACGCTAGCCAAAACCACGACTACCACCACAACGACGGCAACGGCTATTATCAACGTAAGCAATTTTTTGCTTTTCACGGCAATCTCCTTGAAATGCTCGGGAAGAGATTTTCCCGACAAATAAATATATATTATTATACATTTTGAGTTTTTGTTTGTCAATAGAAAGTACAATTAAACAGGGCGAAAATGTAATATTTTTTGCAATACGTACATGTTTTTTTAAGTAATGAAGGTTAAATTTGTCACAGAACAGGCAAAAGGGAAGAAAGAGATTTTCTTTCTTCCCTTTTGCCCCGAAAAAACACGGCATATCAGTGCCTGTTTACTGCAAATATTCTATTTTCCCTCCCAGCGAAACGAGATTTTCCCGAAAGCAGGAATAACCTCTGAAAATGTGCTGAGCCTGTGAAACACGGCTTGTTCCTTCCGCCCCCAAAGCAGCCACAACCAATGCCGCTCCGCCACGCAAGTCGGCGGCGGACACATCGGCGGAGTGCAAGTTTTTGCCCCGTATTTCCGCACAGTCGCCACGGCAAGACACATCCGCTCCCATTTTCTGAAGTTGCGAAACGTTGTGCTTCAACCTGTTTTCAAACAGTGTTTCCGTTATTTTTGTTGTTCCGCCGTCGCTTAAAGCGGCTAGAGAAAGCAAAATTTGCTGTACATCGGTGGGAAAGCCCGGATAAGGTGCCGTAGTTACACTGCCGTAGCCGTCGGTTTTTCTGCTGACGACAATGTTTACGGCGTTTTGAAAAGTACGTAAGGTAAAACGCTCTTGAAGCATTTTCAAAAAACATTCAAAATGCATCGGCGAGCAATCTTTCACGGTAACGTTACCGCCACAGGCAACGGCACACGCCAGATAGGTGCAGGCAACTATTCTGTCGGGTATTATTTGAAATTCTCCTCCGCCAAGACTTTCTTTGCCCTCAATTTGCAGTGTCGACGTACCCACTCCCTGTATTTTTACCCCCAAAAGTTGCAAAAAACGTTGTAACGCCACAACTTCAGGCTCCATTGCACAGTTTAACAACACCGTTGTCTGCTTGCAAAGAGAGGCTGCGCACAACAAATTTTCCGTTGCGCCGACGCTGGGCATTCTCAGACGGTACTTCCCGCCGATTGGTTTGCCGTGGCACACGATACCTTCTGCGTCATCCACCTCTACACCCAACGCACGCAGTCCGTCGACGTGAATGTCCATCGGTCGTTTTCCTATTGCGCAGCCCCCTGTCTGAGGAAGAAATGCGCTGCCTCTTTTTGCCACAAGTCCCCCCAACAGCAGTCCGGAACCACGCAAAAGCACAGCCTTTTCACGGGAAATTTGCGTTGTGGCGACTTCTCCGCCGACAATTACCGTTTCTCCCTGACGTTGCGTCTTTTTTCCCAGGCTTTCCAACAGCGAAAGCATGTTTTGCACGTCAAAAATGTCGGGACAGTTGTGCAAAACCACCTCTTTGTCCGTAAGGACGGTGGCGGCAAGCAGTGGCAAAGCGCAGTTTTTGCTTCCGCAAACGGCAACTTCGCCGTTAAGTTTGTGTTGACCTTCGATTATGTAATCCACAAAGCGCCCTCCGTTTTCAAAACGTCTTTGGAAAGGTTAAGCAACACCCCCACCGCCGACATAAACACGACCAGCGACGTTCCGCCGTAACTGATGAACGGCAACGGCAATCCCGTAGGGGGAATGCTTCCGGTAACCACGGCAAAATTGAGCAAGGTTTGCACGGCAATGACGGCGGAAATGCCTCCTGCAAGGTAACAGCGGAATTTGTCCTTGCTGTTTGCCGCAATGCGTACGCCACGTACAACAACTACGGCAAACAAGGCAAACACAAGCATGCACCCCAACAATCCCGTTTCTTCACCGATAACGGAAAAAATAAAATCGCTTTCGGCAAAGGGCAAAAAACGGTACTTTTGCCTGCTGTTGAACAGACCTACTCCGAAAAAGCCTCCGCTTCCCAAAGCGTACAGCGACTGAATCAGTTGATACCCCTCATCCTTGGGGCTTGCCCACGGGTCCAGAAACGCCAACAGCCGTTGCAGGCGGTAGGGTTCCGCAAAAATAAGCACGGGAACGGCAAGCACTATCGGTGCAAGCAAAAACAAAAAGTTTTTCCACTTCATCCCCCCTAAAAAGAGCATAATCACCATAAGCATAGCCACGCACATGGTGATGGACATGTTCGGTTCGGCTATGATAAGTCCGCAAAACAACACACCGACGCCCACTACGGCAAGACTGTTGGAAAACTTTGCCATGTCTTTTTTGGACATGTACACAGCACAAAACAGCACAAAAGCAAATTTTGCAATTTCCGACGGCTGAAAGGAAAAACTTCCGAAACCTATCCAACGTTTTGCACCGTAATTTTCTATTCCCAAACCGGGAATAAACACGCAACCCAGCAATACCGCCGACACGATTACGCCCGCTATCCAAAACTTTTTGAGAAAATCTGTGTTGACACGGCTTACGGCAAACATAGCAACAAGCCCGACAGCCGCTCCCGTCAGTTGTTTGAAAAGGAAAAAATACTTGTTTCCGTAGGATATTTCCGCAGTGTACATGCTGGCACTGTACACGAAAAGCAAACCGATACACACCAACGTCAACACAGACACAAGCAAAACTTTGTCAATTTTTCCAGCGGCATCAAATTTTTTCACTGTGTAATTCCCCAACAATACGGCAAAAATATTCGCCACGGCGGGCGTAATTTTCAAAACTGTCGAAACTTGCGCAGGCGTTGGACATCAACACCGTTCCGCCCGTAGGCAACATTGCCCTGTAACAAAGTTTTACCGCCTGGCGGTAGTCTTTGCAAACTTTCACGTTGCAAAAGTGTTTTTTTCCACAGTTGAAGATTTTTTCCGCCGTCTGACCCACTGCACACACCACTTTGACGTTGGGCGACACCCCGTCAAACAGTCTGTCAAAATTTTCCCCTTTGTCAAATCCTCCCACAATCAAGGCAACGGGGGTGTTTGCGTAACATTTCAACGCCGAAAGGGTTGCATGCACGTTTGTGGCTTTGCTGTCATCCACAAAAGTTACGCCGTCAAATCTCTCCACGACGGTGTTTCTGTGCGGAAGAAAAGAATAGGTTTGCAGGTGTCTGCAACTGTTTTCCACGCCCACTCCCAACAAAAAGCATACAAGTACTGCGCACATTGCATTGGACAGGTTGTACTCCGTCATATTGAAAGCGCATCGGTAGTTTACGACTTTTCCCCTGACGTTGAGGCACACCTCTCCGTTGCCGTAGTAACAGTTGGCATTGGGATTTTTAGTGGAATAGTACAGCGTGTAGGCAGGACTTTCGAAGGACATTTGCAATGCGCCGTTGTCGTCGGCGTTGAAAATGGAAAAATCGTTTTCCCGTTGCAAACGAAAATTGTTGGTTTTGGCTTTGCAATAGTTTTTGAACGTTCCGTGGTAATCCAGATGATCGGGTGCAGCGTTGGTGAGAACGCTTATGTACGGAGAAAATTTATTTGCGCCCTCCAGTTGAAAACTGGAACTTTCCAGCACCACCGTGTCGCCCTCTTTCACATCCAAAACGTGTTGGGCAAAAGGAATTCCGCCGTTTCCCAAAAGAAAATTGCTTTTGCCTTCACGGGAAAGAATGTGCCGTATCATTTCGCACACGGTAGTTTTGCCGTTTGTTCCCGTTACGGAAACACATTTTCCCCTGCACAGCGGAAAGCAAAAATCCAACTCGCTAACTATTTTCGCTCCTGCCTTTTGCGCCTCGACAATGCCCTTTGCAAAGGGTTTGACGCCGGGACTTTTTACCACAACGCTGCCATGCGAAAACTTTTCGTTGCCGTCAAAACCTTTTTCATCGTCGTAAAAGACAGGGGGCAGACCAAGTTTTTTTGCCAAGTTTGCCAAAGCAAGACCCGTTTTCCCCCTGCCGTAAACTATTATGTCTGTCATATTACCCTCCAAAACACAGCAAAACGGCTATTGATACCGCCGTTACCGCACAATACACCACACAAATTCGTGTTTCGCTGAGTCCTTTTTCCTGCAAGTGATGATGGAAAGGCGCCATAAGAAAAATGCGTTTGCCGTGAGTAAGTTTGAAGTACCCCACCTGCAAAATTACCGAAACGCAGGACACTACAAACATAAGCCCGACAATAGGAATAAACAGCGAAAAACGTGTGAAAATCGCTACGCACGCCACCAACGCTCCCAATGCAAGCGAACCGGTATCTCCCATAAAAACCTTGGCGTCATTGGCATTGAAAATCAAAAAAGCCAACAGCGCCCCCACTGCAATTACGCACAACAGCACGATGTCCTGCGTTTGTCTTACTGCATAGGTGTCGCCCATTTGTTCCAGACGGTCAATCTCTCTTGTAAGAAGCAATATCATTCCCGCAAGAAAGCATATCGTAACGGAAGTTGCCAATCCGTCGATGCCGTCTGTGAGATTGACGCCGTTGGTGCATGCCAAATAAATGAACACCACAAAAGGCACAATCCACCACCCCAACGAAACTTGCCTGTTCGTGAATGGTATGCGGATTTTGTCCCCGATAGAGGGGGTGCGATACACGAAAACAGCCACCACCACGGCAATGGCAAGTTGCACCAGTATTTTTTGATAGGCAAACAGTCCCTGATTGCGCTTGAAACGTATTTTGATGAAGTCGTCCAAAAAGCCGACAACGGCGTAACCTGCAAAAACCGCCAACGCCACTACGGTGCCACGGTTGGACAAATCGCAAAAAATGCACGCCGTAACAATTATTGCAACTATGAAAGCAATTCCTCCCATTGTGGGCGTGCCGTTTTTTCCGCTGTGCTCTGCCACATAATGCAAAATAGACTGTTTTGCCTTGACTTTTTTGAGCAAGGGCAACAGTGCCACGCAGGCAACAGTACACAGCGCAAAGGACGAAAGAAAAGAAAGGGGTTGCACCATACTTCCTCCCAAAATGATATGTACTAGGTGTTTTTTTGCAAAAGTCCTTTTACGACTTCCACGTCGGAGTACGGAAACTTTTTACCCTTTATTTCCTGATATGTTTCGGCGCCTTTTCCCAAAATTGCCAGCGTGTCGTTGGCGGACAGGGCGGACAATGCAAATTCCGTTGCCTGACTGCGGTTTAATATCAATTTGTAGGGACATGTAAGTCGGCTGACGACATCCTGCGCAATGGCTTTGGGGTCTTCAAAACGAGGATTGTCGTTTGTGAGAACGGCAAAATCGGCATATTGCGACACCTTTTCCGCCATTAACGGACGTTTGAACTTATCTCTGTTTCCGCCGCACCCGAAAACTACTATTAAACTGCCCTTTGTAATGCTTCGGAGGTATTTCAGAATGTTTTCCACGCCGTCGGGAGTGTGTGCAAAATCCACCACTATTCTTGCGCCGTCTTTTCTGAAAACAGTTTCGTTTCTTCCGCTGACGAAGGCAATTTCGCCAACCGATGCCACTGCGGTATCGATATCCACGCCCAAAGCGCAAGCACAGGTTACTGCCGCAAGAATGTTGTACACGTTGAAGCGTCCCGCAAGTTTAGTGCGGATTTTTGCTTTTTGTCCCAAAACATTTACGGAAAATTCCGTTTCCGACGCCTTTTCCGCAACTTCCGACGCCACCGCATCTGCTTGCCCCCCAAGCGAATAGGTAACTGTCGACGGCAACAGCGTTGCTATTTCTCTTCCCAAATCGTCGTCCACGTTGACAACGGCGTTTTTGACATACTGCGGCGTGAAGTAACTTTTTTTCGCCTCTGCATAGTTTTTCATAGTGCGGAAAAAATCCAGATGATCCTGCGAAAAGTTGGTGAAAATTGCAAAGTCTGCCACCACTCCACGCATTTTGTTTAGGGCAATGGCATGTGCGGAAACTTCCATTACCACCACCTGCACTTTGTTCAGGTATATTTGTCTGAACCAGTAATGCAGTTGAATGGGGTCGGGCGTGGTCAACGCAGAGTAATGCTTTTGTCCGTTGAAAAATATTCCGTTGGTACCTATCACCGCCGTGTGATACCCTGCCTTTGACAAAATACCTTCCAGAATGTAACTTGTGGAAGTTTTGCCGTTGGTACCTACCACGGAAATTATTTTCAGTTTGTCGGCGCAGTTTTCGTAAAAGTTTTTGGCAATTACGCTCATAGCCAGACGGCTATCTTCCACTACTACCTGCAACGCTTTGGTGTCAAGTTGTCTTTCACACACCAACACGGCGCAACCGTCGCCGATAACTTTGCGAAAAAAGTCGTGTCCGTCGTACTTCTTCCCTTTAAGACAAAAAAACATACATCCCTGTTTCACCGTTTTCGTGTCGCATGAAAGGGATGTCACGTCAGGGTTGCCCTTGCCAACGATTTTGCAACAAACGCCGTTGAGCAATTCTTGCAGATACATAGATTTTCTCCCAAAACAAATAATCCATACAAACCGCTTGTCTGTATGGATTATTGTATTGTTTTTTTTATGAAATTATGATATTGCAAACCGTTGGAAAAGGGCAAAACCGACGGCGTTTCGCAAATGAGATTTTGCCGGAAACCGCCACTGCAACTTGCCTGACGAGGCGAAAAACACCTCGTAAAATACACGGCTTTGCCCAAACATTAAACCGCTACCGTTCAAATTGTGCTGTTTGCCAAATGGCGTGCCGACGGAAACTCTGCATTTGAGGCAAAAACAATTTGGACGTCCCAAAAAAGACAAAAACATTTTGAAACGGGTGTTGCCCGACAAATTGAATTGCGCAAAGTAGCCGCAACTGTTTACTTATTCACCGCTACTCCAACGGAGCAATTTGTTTGTAATCAATTATTCCTTGGAAAATCAGCCCCGCATACGGCGCCGCCACGATAGAGCCGTAACTTTGCCCCTGTGGTTCGTCCACAATCATCAGGCACAGATACTTGGGCTGACTTGCAGGGAAAAATCCCACGAAGGAGGAAACATACTTGCCTTTTGCCAACGATCCGTCGACAAACTTTTGCGCCGTGCCTGTTTTTCCTCCCACCTGATAGCCGGCAATATTTGCGTTTTTTCCTCCGCCTTCGGCAACGACACGTTGCAACATTGCGGCTATTTGGCTGCTTGTCTGCTCGCTTATCGGGCGGTCAACTACGGTAGGAGAAAATCTTTTAACCACCTTGCCCGTTGTCGGATCGGAAATTTCTTTTACGAGATAGGGTTGCAAAAGGTAACCTCCGTTTACCGCTGCCGCCGTTGCCATGCACAGTTGCAACGCCGTTACGGCAATGGTCTGTCCGAAGCCTATACGTGCAAGGTCGCCGTTGGTAACGGAACTTTTCGGAACAAGCAAGCCCGACTGTTCCCCCACGAAATCGATGCCCGTCGTCCTGCCGTAGCCGAACTTTTCCAGATAACTGTACATCGTGTCTTTCCCGAGCGACAGTGCAATATCGGTAAAAATGGGGTTGCAACTGTTGTTTAGTGCGTCGCTCAAAGTCTGGTTGGAATGTTTGCCGTTGATGTGTTTTGTCCAACAACTTATTTTTGAACCGTCAATTATTCTTGTGCCGCTGTTGTTGGCAAACACATGCCGGGCGGAAAATGCCTTTGGATTGCCTTTGGCGTATTCTTCCAGGCATGCGGCGGCGGTAAGCACCTTGAATGTGGAGCCAGGTTCGTAAACATCCGTTAGCAAAGTGTTTTTGGAATACTTGATAAGGCTTTCGATATCGTCCCTTGGTAGGTTGTTGAGATCCACGCTTGGCTTGCTTGCCATTGCCAAAATTTCTCCCGTTTGCACGTCCATCACTATGCAACGTGCGGAAACGGGGTTTTGTTGGTACATTGCAAGTTGCAGCACATTTTCCGCAATGGTCTGAATGACGCTGTCTATCGTGAGGGTAACGGTCAGTCCGTCCACTGCGGGAATGTAGGTCATGTTGCCTTGCGTCAGTTCCTGTCCGACAAGGTCGGTTTCCGTAAGAAGTGCGCCGTTTATTCCCTGCAAATATTTGTCGTAGTACGCTTCCACACCGTACTGCCCCACCCCGTCGGAAGTAACGTATCCCAACACCTGCGACAGAAAATCTCCGTACACGTAACTGCGCACGCCCGTCGACGCAAGGTAAATTCCCTGCAAATTGCTGTTTCGTATTGCCGTTGCCTGTTCCGAGGTTATCTGTCTTTTCACGGTAACTTCCGAAACGCCCTGTTTGCACAGTTTGTCGTACACGGTCTGAAAGTCCAACTGCAAAATTTCGCTTAAAACGGTTGCGCATTTATTGGCGTCCGTTACGCTTTGAGGTCGGGCATAAACGCCGTAGCCTGTTTCCGTTGTGGCAAGCAGGTTGCCGTTTGTGTCCACGATGTCGCCACGGTAGGCTTTTATCGGCAAATCACGTTGCCATTGCGAAGAGGCTTTTTGTTGCAGGTCTTTTCCCCAAACTACCTGTATATACGCCAAACGCAAAAATATTCCCGAAAACAAAAAAATTGCCGACACGGTAAGTGCCAGCAATCGTTTTTTAGATGTGTAGTAACTTTGTTGCAAATCAGCCTCCGAAAGCATTGCTGACCCAATCGCACAAGGAATCGAACCAGTTTGTTTCGATGTTGAAATTTTGTGCGGGTCTTGTTTCTACTTCTGTGTAGGTTTGCGTGTTGGATTCCGATGCGTCAATGTAGCCCAACTCTTCCGCTCTTTCCGCCAAAGCGGCATAGTCTTCCACCGAAAGCAATTCGTCCAAAGCGGACACTTCGCTGACAACACCGGCGTAATCTGCCGAAAGTTGAGCAGTTTCCGCAAACACACCGCTGACTGCAACGGAAGTAAGGGCAATGCCCAAAACAAGCAACAGCACCACCGCAACGTAACTTATTGCAACAACTTTGGTTTTTGTGCTTACCTTTTTGGCTGTTGCAACGCTGCCACTTTGGTACTCTCTTTGATAGTTCATTTTGAGAGTCTGCTGCGAAGGCATAGCATCGGCATTTGCCGCACCGTTTGCCGTTGCGGGATCTTCTACCGAGGTGAACTGTCCGAGTTTTTGCTGTACGCTTTGCAGAGAAAACTCCGGTGCGTCCTGGTTAAGGTAGGTAGCGGAATAAGATGTATCCAAATCGGAGTACACGTCTGCATTATCATATTCTCTTTTTTCAGTGTTCATTCTTATCATAATTCCACCGCCCGAAAAATATCACTTTTTTTGAAAAACTCTCAGTTTCGCACTTTGCGAACGGGAGTTGGTTTGCATTTCCTGGTTACTTGGTAAAATAGGTTTTTTTGTTATTACACTCCCACGGGAGCGATGTCCGCACACGCACACCGGAAGGTTCGGCGGACAGATACAGTCTGTGGCAAAATCGGCAAAACAGTGTTTGACGATTCTGTCCTCCAACGAATGGAAAGTTATCACTACGATACGTCCGTTGCTGTTGAGCCTGTCGCACATTGTGTTTAACGCTTCTTCCAAACCGTTAAGTTCGCCGTTAACTTCTATGCGCAACGCCTGAAAGGTTCTTTTTGCGGGATGTCCGCCCTTTTTCTTTACCGCCTGCGGAATGGACTTGTCCACTATTTCTACCAACTGTCCGCAAGTTTCAATGGGCTGTTTACTGCGGTAGGCGACAATGTTTTTTGCAATGTTCTTTGCAAATTTATCCTCGCCGTACATTTTGATTATTTTTTCCAACGCCTCTTCGGAATAGGTGTTCACCACGTCTTTTGCCGAAAGACTTTGCGAAGCGTCCATCTTCATGTCCAAGGGGGCATCCTTCGCCATGTAGGAAAAACCTCGCTCGGGGTTGTCTATCTGGTAGGAACTGACACCCAGATCAGTCAAAAAACCGTCAACTTTGGAGATATTCAGTTGGTCCAACACCGACGCTATGTTTTTGAAGTCGCTGTGAACAAACCGCACATTGCCCAAATCGGAAAGCCTTTCCCTACAAACGTTCAACGCTTCCATGTCTTTGTCGATACAAATGAGCATTCCGTCTGTCAGCCGCTTCAATATTTCTCTCGAATGTCCGCCACCGCCGCAAGTGCAATCGACGTAGATTCCGTGAGGATTTATGTTGAGATTTTCAATGCACTCGTTGAGCAAAACGGATGTGTGCGAAAAAATCATTTTGCTTTCAGCGATGCGTCAAGTTGTTTGTAGATTTCGTCCACCGTAGCAGCGTTCATTGCGCCGATACCCGTGCCAAACTTCTCTTGCCAACGCTCCTCGCTCCAAATTTCCGCTTTGGTGATAGCCCCTACAATGCGAACGTCTTTGTTTATGCCCATCATTTTTATCAAATCGTCGGGCAACATAAACCTTCCCTGACTGTCGGCAGTTACACTGCGACTGTATGCCGTCAGTTGTGTCAGCAACAACGATTGCTGGGGATTCAGCGTGTCCAAATCCATCAACGATGAAAGGAGTTTTTGCGTTTCGTCTGCCTTGTACACGAAAATACAACCGTTAGAACCGGGCATCAAAAAATAGTCGTTCCCCATTTCCGTGCGGAAATTGGACGGAAGTCTTATTCTGTTTTTATCATCCAACGAATGTTGGTAGTTGCCCAGTAAAAACATAGACTTTTCCCCTTTTATCGATGTGAAAGTATTGTAACACAGGACTTAACCAATTTCAACCATTTTTAACCATTTTGTTGAAATTTTTTTTGAATTAGGTTTATAAGCGAATATTTATTTGTCTTTGATTATTTTTGCCGCTAAAAATAGATGTTATGAAGTGAAATTTTGCCCAAAACAAAAAGTACAAAAAAGCCAATCGCACCGCTTTTGCCGAAAATAAAAAAAAACAAGTACTCGTTTGTAGGTTGCGCAGGCGTTTGAACCCGTTTCCGACAAACAGAAAACACTCTTCCAATGCAAAAAATACGGTGCAAAATAAAGAGCCTGACAAAAGCAGGAAAATGCTTGCATAGCCACGCCGAAAAAGTTGTTTTTTCGTACAATTTGCAAAGGGCACAAACTGAGTTTTTGCAGTAATCTCGACTTCGTTACGACAACCGCCGGCAAGGTGCATGCAATCGGCAAAAGAAAAACGCAAAAAAAGACGGCGCAAAACAAAGAGCCTACCAAAGACAGGAAAATGCTTGCATAGCCACGCCGAAAAAGTTGTTTTTTCGTACAATTTGCAAAGGGCACAAACTGAGTTTTTGCAGTAATCTCGACTTCGTTACGACAACCGCCGGCAAGGTGCATGCAATCGGCAAAAGAAAAACGCAAAAAAAGACGGCGCAAACGCCGTCTTTCCGTTACCGTTTCAATGCGAGCAAAAGCGTACTTGCCGTGCAACGCTTCACCTTAAAACAGTTTTCAATTTTGTTACAAACTCGGTTTGAGCGGGACCTTCCACAAAAGGATTGAACACGGAAACTTTTTCCAAAGAAGAATTGAGGTAGTAACTTGTTTGCTCACCCCTGCCAAAGTCCACCACCGTAACAAGCCCGATGTGCTTGCCGTTGTTGAAGGAAGAAACTTCGTCCGTTTGGGTGCCGCCCCGTTTGCTGACGATAAAACTGTTGAAGTGAAAATCCGTTACACGTCCGCCGTAGGTTTTGTTTTCCTGATTGACAAACTGCGAATTGTACACCAACTTGTTGTTGGAATTCAACTCTATCGTGTCTTCGAAAAATGGATACAAATCGTGCTGATGCCCCGACACAACCAAGTCGGGCGCAATTTCGTTGAGTAATTCCGTCCACGCCGTTTTCGCTTCCAGGTGGTTTAACCTGTTGTTGATAAACTGAATGGGAATGTGGCAACACACCAGTTTGTACCTGAAACCTTCGTAGGGTTTTTGCTGTACCATGTTTTGCAACATTTCCGTTTGCTTGTTTCGATAGACGTCGAATTGCGCCGTGCCGTAGTACTCCCACCAATCGTCGTCGTGGTCCTCACCCAAGTCGAGGGTGATGCCGAACACGTCGGACAACGTGAAGTAGTAGTAGAAATTACCGTTGACGCTGCCAACGTACTTGTGCAGTTCCTCGGCGTAGTTGCCCTTTATTTCGTGATTGCCTCTGACGTAAACGCAAGGGATTTCCCCTCCCGTTATTTCGTGCGCCAAAAGATTGGCAAACTGAGCGTCGTGTTCGCTGTCTATCATGGAATACATATCGCCCAACATCACCAAAAAGTCCATGTTTTCTACGCCCTTTGCCGTGGCGACTGCGCCTTTTTTCGCACCGTGAACGTCCGACATGGAGTAGTACACCAATCCGTCTTGGGTGTTGACGGGTCGGAAACTGTAATTTTGCGAGATTATCTTCCCCTTGTATCCGCCAAACGGTCCTCGGTAAATCATTTTTTGGGCGTACACAGTGTAACTTTTGGCGTTGTCCAATTTTTCCTGCGGTACCACCACTTTGTGAACCAAATCGTTGGATTTCATGCTACCTGCATACAAATCGTAGTAATTTTCGCCCTCTATTTCCACCCAGGCAACGCTGTTTGCCGAAGTGGAAAACACAATCTGATAGTCGTCCTCAACGGCGTACACCACCGCACCGTAGGTGAAACGGTTTACCTGCACGTTGAAGCCTACCAAAACGCAGCAAAGCAACAGACAAGCAAGACAAACGCATTTCAACGCAACGCATTTTTTACAGTTACTGACAGGCGGGAAAAACAACAGCAGCGCAAACACTATCAAGGCGACAGCAACAAGCAGCGACGTAAAAAATTTTGGCAAAATAAATTGCAGGTAATCTGCCGCTCCCAGCGCAATCACCACCACGATTAACACCGTAAACACGCCGCTTATGCACAGAGAAATTATCGAGGGCAATTTGCGTTTCCAAACAAACAGGCTGACGGCGGAAAAAACAAACGCCAGCCACAGGAATATGCACACCAGAAGAGGCGTTTCCATTACAAAAAAAGTGGGATTTTTGTCTGCACCCAGCGCCTTGGATATTCCGCTCCAATTAACTCTCAACGCAAGCCAAAACAACGCCACCACAAGGCTGTAGGCACATGCAATAACAGCCAGCAGGTTCTTTTTGAAAAATTTAAGCATTTCCATTACCTCCCGAAACAAATATACCGCACTAAAAACTCAATGTCAATACGAAGTTTGCAAGAAAAAATTTGTCGCACCACTTGTCCGAAGGTAAATTTTGCCAAACGGCATTTTTCTGCAAAAGCACTCGGCAAAGTTGCCTTTTCGTAACGTTCCGAACGAAAAGGTAATTTATGCAAAACCTCAAAAACGCCTTGACGAAAAAAGGCAAATTCCGAAACAAGTCGGAATTTGCCTGATAGTGAGCAAATCTCACAAAAATTATCAGATATCTATTTCCACAAGTTTGTTGCCTACCAAATCGCAGGAAGTAAGGTAAAAATCGATGTTGTACTTTTTCATGTGCAAACTTGCCCTGCAATCCTTGCCGTGCAGGTGTCCGTACACCACCGTTTTGATGTCGTTTGCCACAAACTGACGTACAAAGGCAGAATCGTCGTAACTACCGTTGAAGGGCGGGTAATGCATCACGGCAATTACCTTGTCATCGGGGCGGCGTTGCTTTTGCATTTGCGCAATGGAAAGTTTCAGACGTTCCGTTTCACGCAGAAAAATTTTTTTGTCCTCGGCAGAAAGATTGTCGCCATCGGGACAAATCCAACCACGGGTGCCGCAAATAAGCAGGTTTTCAAAACGCAGACAATCGTTTTGCAAAGCGTAAAACCCTTTGGGAATGCCGTTTCTCACCTGCGAAATTGTGTTCCACCAGTAATCGTGATTGCCACGCAAAATCACCTTGTTGCCGGGAAGTTGCGCCACAAGGTTGAAATCGGGCAATGCCTGTTCGAATCGCATAGCCCAGGAAAAATCACCTGCCAAAATTACAACATCGTCTTGCGAAACTTTGCTGTTCCAATCCTGGCAAATCTTCTCGAAGTAGTTTTCCCACGACTTTCCGAACACATCCATGGGTTTGTCGCACACGGTGGACAAATGTAAATCGCTTATTGCAAAAACTTTCATGGTAAAATTTTACCACAACGAAAGATTTTTGACAATATTTTTACCGTAATGTACCCCCAACAAACACGTCGCTACTGCTTTTTTCCGTTGCGCTTTTTTCGGCATTGACTGCACATTACATCGTCGATGCCCATATTGTTTTTTTCACAGTAGGGACACAAAAATTCATCGTTCAACTCGTCGAAAATGCTTTTTTTGCCTTGCTGTTCGTTACGGCACACACAGCAAATTTCCTCGTCAATTTTGATGTAGTTAAGTCCGCAACGTGGACATTTTTTGTATTTCAACGGCAAACTCCAACATTACTACCACACTATGAAAAGGGACAGATTAGTGTTACACCTGCCTGTAGCACAAGTTGAAAAATTGCACAGATTACAATGCCACCGACAAAAGTTCAGCACGGATTTTTTTCGTTGCAAAACGCAAAAGGGAAATTATCGAACGCCTGAAACTAACATGCGAACACCGCCTACACAAACAAGCTCGCCTTGCTACAAACAAACACACCTTGCTACAAATCACCTCGCCTTGCCACAAATCACCTCGCCTTGCTACAAATCACCTCGCTTTAATTTGTAGTTGCTACGAACAAAAACATTAAATTAAACTTTTTTTGCAATCGAACAGCACTTTCGATACTCTCAAAAAACGCAAAAAGACGTTTCCCGAAAGAAACGCCTTTTCCTTTTGACGATAAGTTCAGTCCGACAACACGGTTTACTGTCCGCCACCGTTGTTGCGGCAACTTCCAGGATACAGCGGAAGTTCGAAGTAGCCGGAGCACACCTCTTCCGTGTATTCCTGACAGGGCGGTATCACGGCATATCCGTAGGTGGGAATAATCAATTCCACGTCCATGGTTACTTTTAAAATTGCCGTTACGCAACAGTTGATTACAAACAGGTAGTAGGTTACGCCGTCAATTTCCTGAGTTTGACTGTAAGTACCGTCGGGACTTACTGCGGAAACGCTTGCCTCGATTTTGTAGGGGATTATGGAAGGTTCGGGCAGATACATCACCACGTTTACGGGAACGGTAACGGTGCCGCTTCCGCTGCCCTCAACGTTGTTGGCGTCTATGTAAGTTACTTCCACGGGCACAACGATGTCCGCTTCCACCCTGCCGTACTTGGGACGTTCCTGCAAACGTTCCACCACGAGATTGTCCACAATGCCTGTGGTTGTTGTGCTTTTGCAACTGACAAATTTCAGCGGCGTGGCTGGTCCCGTCGGATTGACGTCGGACACGCTCACCGTAACCTGTTGCAAGGTTGTTTGCTTCATGCAGGCGTCAAAAACTTTTTTGCCCTGTATGCAGATTTTTTCACTGCCATTATTGCCATCCAGATTGTTTACCGGCATATTTGATCCTCCTTGAATATTCAGTATATTGTATGTGCAAACAGTGTAAAATGTTTCCATTTGTTTTCCTATGCAAAATTTGCATCCCTATTCGACAAAATTTTCATCGGTAAATTGCATTACAACGGCTAAATAAGCCAATTTGCACGGCAAAATACGCAAAAATAAAGTACTATGTCTGAAATAGTACGCTACAAAAGGCTGTTTTTCGATATTGCAAACGGTCAAAACGGCTAAAAAAGCCAAAACGTTCTTTTTTTGCACAAGAATTGTAAAGCACAATAAATGTTACGTTGCAAACATGCGTCTACTCACCAAACAAACGACAAGTGCCGCAAGTGGAACTTGTTACCATTGCAGAGAAGCACATGGAAATTGACGGCAAAAATTTCGTTACACCGCTACCGACACACGGGACGGAACAGGACAAAATTGTTTCTGCAACTGTCAGTACAAAACAAACTCGCACTTTCACAAATAAATTTCAAAAGCACGTTGCCATGTTGCAACAGCCACAAAAGAACAAAACATTTGAAACATAACAATGGAAAACACAATAAACTTGTTGGGGAAAAAAGACAAAAGACACAACAACAAATGAATATCAAAAGCACCTTTTGCAATACGCCTGCACCGCTGCGACGAACAATTAAGACGGTACAAGATAGGGTTTCTTTAATAATAATCTGCAAATTAAAGTAGCGAAATATTTTTTCAAAAACACTTTGCAATGTTGCAACAGCCACAAAAAAACAAAACACGAAATTTGAAACATAACAATGGAAAACACGATAAACTTGTTAGGAAAACAGACAAAAGACACAACGACAAATGAATATCAAAAGCACCTTTTGCAATACGCCTGCACCGCTACGACGAACAATTAAGACGGTACAAGATAGGGCTTCCTCAGTAACTATCTGCAAAGTTAAAGCACCGAAACATTTTTTTCAAAAAAACACTTTGCAATGTTGCAATGTACACAAAAAGCAAAACACGAAATTTGAAACATAACAATGGAAAACACAATAAACTTGTTGGGGAAAACAGACAAAAGACACAACGACAAATGAATATCAAAAGCACCTTTTGCAATACGCCTGCACCGCTACGACAAAAAGCAAAAACAGCGGACGGCACAAAAAAAATGCCCGACGGTCTGTCGGGCAAAACGCTTGGTTTGCAAGTGGTAATTTAAGGGTAAAAGGGGGGATTATTCCTCTTCAAAATGGTAGAACCTGTCTGTCATGTGACCGAAAAAGAAGGTGATAAGTTCCCTCACGTTGCGCTTTTGTGTATCCAGCGGTTCATCCTTGCTGAGCACCTTGAACAGGCTAGTCAGGAAGCCTTCGGCAACGGCGTTGTAGAAATCGGGGTTTTTGATTTTCTCGTCAATTTCGGGGAAAGACTTTTCCAGCATTTCCCTGATTTTTTTGGAAATGGCTTCCACAATGAAACTGACAAACGCCTCGTAATGAACGGAATTGCCCTTGCGTATTATCAAAATTTCGTCGCTGTGGTCCACAAGGAATTCCACCAATTTTTCCGACGCCTCACGCATGTCCTTTCCTTCAAAAACGATGTCCTCTTCTATTGCCTGTCGGATACTGTTGAGAAAAGGATTGATAACGGCGAAATACAACGCCTCTTTGTTTGTGAAGTAACGGTAGATGTTTCCCAAAGATATTTCCGCATTGTTGGCGATGTTGCGTATGGACGCATCGGCATATCCGTGCTCTTTGAATTCTTCCACTGCCGCCGCCAAAATGTTTTCTCTTATTTCTTTTTTAAGGTATTGCATAATTCCTCCATGTGAGGTGATTGTATCATAAATTTGCCCTTTTGGCAAGTGTTATGCTAAATATCTTTGCAACTTTTCATTTTTAACACAATAAAAATTTCTTTCAAATTGTTTTGTTTCATAACGACTGTTTCAACAGTAAAATGCTAACATCGACAATTCAACAAACTGAAGCCGCACTTACATAGCATGCGTTACAGCACAAATTTTCAACCGAAACACGACCCGAGGGTGGTGTTTTAGTGACAATGCGGGTAATACCTGTAAAAATAAATGTTTTTTTGTTTTCCTGGGCAATAATTTGAATTCACAAATCAATTTGTGTTAAATTTGTTGAAATTGTTTACGGTAACAAAAAAAAGGACACTTGCGTGTCCTGAAATTACAAAGCAACGTGCGCTTGTTGCCTGTCGTGCGTTGTGAAATGAACCGACTGCCCTTTTACCCTAGGCAGAGAAATTCCCCTTGGTTGAGATACTAGTAGGCACATTCCAAAAGCATTTTGTCGGCAAGCAGGGCGATAAATTCGCCGTTGGTGGGCTTTTCCGACGAATTGTACACCTTCACGCCGAAAACGCTGTTTATGTTTTCGATTTTTCCCCTGTTCCACGCCACCTCTATTGCGTGTCGTATGGCACGTTCCACCTTGCTGGACGTTGTGCCGAATTTTTTGGCAATGGAAGGATACAGGCTTTTTGTAATGGCGTTGATTATCGGCGGATTGTCTACTGCAAGTTTGATGCCTTCTCTCAAAAACTGATACCCCTTGATGTGTGCAGGAATGCCCACGGTAACGAAAATGTTGCTGATTCGTTCGTCCAAAGTCTTTTCCGAAACGCTTTTCTTGCGCAGAATTTTTCCGCCCAACTTTTCACCTTCGGCAACGTTGACTATTCTTTGTTCCAACACGCCGTATTCCAACGGCTTTACAAGGTAGTACTTTGCGCCGAGATCCAAAGCCTTTATCACAAACACTTCGCTTTTAAGTTCCGACGCAACAATAAACTTGACGTCACGGTACTTTTCCAACAGGGCGAAACCGTCTTCGCCCGACATGATAAGTTCCGTTATTACCACGTCTGCGGGAATATTTTCCAGACTGCTGCGTGCGTCGCACCCCTCAACGTCAAAAACTACCTGAAAATTTTCGTTTTCCTCCAACTTGGATTTCAGTCCAGGTTGTCCGATAAGTCCTATTTTAATCACTTTTTGCAACCTCCGTGTTTTGTAAACACATTGTAGCACGCAAACCTTTGTTGTTTTCTAAAATAAATTATCGGTTATTGAGTGTAATTGTCGAAAATTGCAAAGAAAAGCACGTTGCAAACACAACGTGCCAAATGATATCACTTGTTTGTTTCGTCCACAACCTCTTCGGTGTTTTGCTCTTCCGACGCATCGGCGTCCGCATCGGAAACGTCGTACTGTATCTCCTCCGCAGTTGCCTGACGGTACTGTTTTATGTCGGGCAAAATGCAAATGTAAAACGTCCAACCGACAAGGGACATCAATGCCTTGCACACAACTGTTACTACAACGTTCAAAACGGGTATCCAGCAAAAAAGCATATTTACAAGCGTAAGTGCCATTTCCACCAAAAACATCACCGAATAGATGGGAAGCCCCACCACAATGCAAAGCGTCTTTGCAATACAATACCAAAAGTTTTTGCTTGTGTAGCGGAAAATCCAATGGAAACGCTGTTGATAGTATTCTTTCATGACAATCTCTCTTTTTTGCTTTTTTACACATATTACTACAAAACGGAAATTGTGTCAAACGCATGCCTGCACGGGAACACGACGCAAGACAATCCGTTGCAGAAAAATTTTGCACCACTGTGTGCGTAATCTTTCAAAACAAATTGTATTGCCGAAAAGCAGTTTTTGTTTGGCAAACACTGCCGCAACAAGACGTCAAAATACGGCGAGGGGCATTTTCAACAGAAAGACGGCAACTTGTCAAGAATATAATTGTCGTTGCCTGCAACGGTAAAACACCGCCTGACATTCCGATTGAAATTACAGGAAAATTTGAAAATAGCGGGACAAAAATTTGGCAAAAATCCTATTATGAAATGCAGACACGGAAAAAAACAAACGGCTTTTTCAAAAGATGGTTTTTGCAAAGTAAAATTTTTCCGAAAATTGTTGACAGAGTGAAAAAACAAAACTACAATGTAAGTAACCTATCCGGTAGGTGAGGCTACCACAAGGGATATGGGTTGCTGCCGAACAAGCGTGGAGACACGTCAATTCCGGTAAGCAGGCTTTGTCGAAACCAAGGCACAGCCTAACGCAACTTCACTGCCCTGTGATGCTAAAACTTGTAATGGTGAGGACATATTTTTTTGTTTTTGTCTGCATCCGTTACGGGTGCAGTTTTTTATTGTTTTCTTTGGAGGTGATAGGATGGAGCAGGAAAATCAGGTTGAATTGACCGACACCATTGAAAAGGTAAAACAGTTGCTGGAAGAAAAAAATTTCAGAGAAATTAAGGGGTTGATAAACGACATGATGCCGCAGGACTGCGCCATGTTGTTGGAAGAACTTCCCGAAAAGGATATGCCACCCGTTTTCCGATTACTTTCCAAAGAAAATGCAGCGGAAACATTTGTCGAAATGGAATCGGACAAACAGCAGTTGCTGTTGATGGTTTTTTCCGACGCCGAACTGAAAGCGGTGTTTGACGAAATGTTCCTTGACGACACTGTGGACATAATTGAGGAAATGCCCGCCAACGTCGTGAAGCGTATCATAAAGCAATCGGACACGGAAACGAGAGCGCAGATAAACGAGATTCTGAAATACCCCAAGGACAGCGCAGGCACAATAATGACGGTGGAATACGTCAGTTTGCGAGAACACTGGACGGTGAAGGAATGTTTCGACAGAATACGAAAAATCGCTCTCGACAAGGAAACCATTTACGTGTGCTACGTAACGGACGACAAGCGTAAATTGCTGGGGTTGGTAACGGTGAAAGACCTGCTTTTGCACGACTACGACACGCCGATAGCCGACTTCATGGAAACGGACGTGATAAGCGTGGAAACGACGGACGACAAGGAATTTGTGGCGCAGCGTATTTCCAAATACGACCTGTACGCAATACCCGTTGTAGACGGCGAAAACCGCATTGTAGGCATAATCACCGTGGACGACGTGTTGGACGTTATGGAACAGGAAGCCACCGAAGACATTTCAAAAATGGCTGCAGTAACGCCGTCGCATGTGTCCTACCTCAACCAAAGCGTTTGGGAAATTTGGAAAAACCGTATTCCGTGGCTGTTGCTTTTGATGATTTCCGCAACCTTCACGGGGCTTATCATCAACACCTTTGAAGCCACCCTCAACCAGTTGAGTACACTGCTTTTTGCCTGCATACCCATGCTTATGGATACGGGCGGAAATGCCGGCAGCCAGGCTTCCGTTACAATAATCCGCGGACTTGCGTTGGACGAAGTTCACACCAAAGATGTTTTCAAAGTTGTGTGGAAGGAAATGCGTGTGGCATTACTTTTGGCTGTGTGCCTTGCCGTTGTTTGCTTTGGCAAACTTATGCTTATTGACGGTTTGCTTTTCGGTTACAACTACACTTGGGACATTTGCCTTGTAGTTTCCCTTTCGCTGCTTGCAACGGTGATAGTTGCAAAACTTGTGGGCTGTCTGATGCCGTTGCTGGCAAAAAAGTGCCGTCTTGACCCCGCAGTTGTGGCAAGTCCTTTCATCACCACCATTGTGGACGCTCTTTCGCTGTTGGTGTACTGCCAAATTGCATTGAGCATTTTGCCTTCAATTTAATAAACATAAAAAATGCGCTTTCCGCACTGTCGGAGAGCGTTTTTTTTGCGATTTCAAGTCAACACAAAAAATTTGACAGCAAACCTTGACAAAAATTTTAACGATGCAACCTTTCAAAAAAGCACGAAAAAACGACTTGGCACAGCACCTGCGCACAAAATTTTCCCGTTGTTGGACCATATGCAGGGCAACAGATTGTAACTGCCGTGCAAAAATGACCTACAAGGTTACGGTTTAGGAAGATTAAAAAAGGGTGCACTGCAAGAATAAAATCAGAAAATACAAAACAGGCAAAACGTAAAAAAGATACCTCTTCTGACAACGTTTATGCAAGCAAGTGGTATTTACCCAACGGCAATGTTCCGCACAAATGCAAGGTGGCAAAGGAGACAAGCCATTTGTAATTTGCGAAACCGATGAAAGACACTTAAACGCAAACAGCAAAACATAAAAGCAACTTAAACAGGCAAAACGTAAAAAAGATACCGCTTATGACAACGTTTATGCAAGCAAGTGGTATTTACCCAACGGCAAAATTCCGCATAAATGCAAGGTGGCAACGAAAAAAAACATTTGTAATTTACTAAACCTACGAAAACACTTAAATGCAAACAGCAAAACGTAAAGGCAACTTAAACAGGCAAAACGTAAAAAAGATACCGCTTCTGACAACGTTTATGCAAGCAAGTGGTATTTACCCAACGGCAATGTTCCGCATAAATGCAAGGTGGCAACGAAAAAAAACATTTGTAATTTACTAAACCGACGAAAAACACTTAAACGCAAACAGTTGAACGCAAAAGCAACTTAAACAGCAAAATGTAAAAAGTCGCTACCGCTTCTGACAACGTTTATGCAAGCAAGTGGTATTTACCCAACGGCAATGTTCCGCATAAATGCAATGGCAACAAAGAAAACAAGCCATTTGTAATTTGCGAAACCAACGAAAACACTCAACTGCAAACGTCAGTTTTGGGCAAAGGGCAAATGAGTTGAAAAATACGCAAATCAAATTTTTCCTTTCAATTTTTGCACCTCTTCCAACGTACAGCACGTTTCCAGACGAATGTCGGGGTATCCTTTCAGCATGCGGGCAAAAAGCCTTTTGGGATTGAGGTATTTCCTGTGCATATGTTCGGGTGAGGTGCAAAGCAACAACACGTCGGCACCGCACTGCGCCACGATAGGAACGGAATAGAAAGCATTTTGTTTTGTGGTGAGCGATTTTTCTTCCCTTATCAAAACATTTTCGGGCACCCCTTCCGCCACAAGAATGTCAAACATTGCCTGCGCTTCGCTTTTGCCTGCCAACGGGTTGGCAACACCGCCGGAAAGCACCATTTTGCATGGCAACAGCGTTTTGTGTATTTCCGACGCCAATTCAAGACGACAACGCATTTTGTCCGTGATACTTCCGTCGTCGTTAAGCCTGTTTCCCAACACTACCGCAACAATCATTTTGCACCGCCTCTTTGACCGTGTTCAGCCTTTCTTTTGGTAAATTCTACCACACAACGGCAATGCGGTCAATGGCGAAAATGCGTCTTGTGCCAAACGTACGGCAACGCAAAATAAACCTTAAGCATTATTCACGCAATGAGCAAAACAACGGAATGTTTAAGTGAACGAATCAGACTTTGTATTGAACAATGTCGGGCGAAAATAACGTCAATTTGAAAATAATGCCGCTTTCGACACTTTAAGTAAACACAACAAAGCAATTTGCAAAACGCCGACACCACTACCGTGCAACCAAAAAGTTGAATCCATTTTTGAAAAAAGTCGTTGAAAATCATTGACAGATTTTTTGTGCGGTGTTATTATACTAGGGCAATCAGATATTCCTCAATAGCTCAGCGGCAGAGCATCCGGCTGTTAACCGGAGGGTCGTAGGTTCAAACCCTACTTGGGGAGCCAAATTTTAGCGGTCGAATAAAATCGACCGCTTTTTTTGCGTCAAAAACAGAATGCAATCTGAAACTCTTGTCAACGTGTTTCAACATTTTGAAAACGCATTTTTTTTGAAACTGCCTCTCGATTTCCGTTGAAATTTTCTACTGCTTTTTAAGGGAAAATTTATGTAAAAAACAAATGCAATTTGAAATGCTTGCAAAAGTACTTTTTCCATCACGAAATGCTATGGTTTTAGGTTGAAATACTGTAAAACATTGCTTTTTAGGTACTTTTCTGCATGGGGAAACATTGTTTTCCAAATAAAAAATACAAATTAAACCTGACTTTTACTTTGAAAATTGCTTTCTGCGTTGTTTTTTGCACTGCGAAAGCATTACTGTTCTATTTTTCACGATGAAAAGGTAACGTGCGAAACAAAATATTTTTCGTACACTGCTTTTGCTGTCGGAAAGTGTTTTGCTTGTGTATTTTCTTGCACATTTTGTAAGGCGCACCGTGCAAAACAGCCATTTTACGCTTTTTGCAATGTCTTTTTTTTGCATTTCACAAACAAAGTTTATTTTCGTAACTTGACTTTGATATTATTAAAGTATATAATAACTTTGTATGACGAAGACAAAGAATCTCGTCTTATGTAAAACGCAATTTATTTATTGGAGGACAAACAATAATGGCAAAGAGAACAATTGACGGTAACACTGCTGCCTCGCACGTTGCTTATGCTTTCAGCGATGTTGCGGCAATCTACCCAATAACTCCTTCTTCTCCCATGGCGGAAGTTGCCGACGAATGGGCTGCCCAAGGCAGAAAAAACCTGTTTGGACAAATGGTGAGAATTGCCGAAATGCAATCGGAAGGAGGCGCAGCAGGCGCACTTCACGGAAGTCTTGTGGCAGGCGCATTGACAACCACATTCACTGCCAGCCAGGGCTTGCTTTTGATGATTCCCAACATGTACAAAATCAGCGGCGAACTTCTGCCCTGCGTGTTCCACGTATCGGCAAGAGCGTTGGCGGCTCACGCTTTGAACATTTTTGGCGATCACCAGGACGTAATGGCATGCCGTCAGACAGGTTTTGCACTGTTGGCAAGCAACTCCGTTCAGGAAGCAATGGACATGGCTTTGGTGGCACACCTTTCCACATTGGAAGCAAAGGTGCCTTTCCTGCACTTCTTTGACGGTTTCCGTACAAGTCACGAAGTTTCCAAAATTGACGAAATTTCCTACGAAGACATGGCAAAACTGCTTGACATGAAGTACGTGGACGAATTCCGTGCACGTGCCTTGAACCCCGAACATCCCCACCTTCAGGGTACTGCTCAAAACGCAGACATCTACTTCCAGAACAGAGAAGCGGCAAACAAGTACTACCTTGCAACACCCGCAATCGTTGAAAAGTACATGGAAAAAGTGGGCGAACTTACAGGCAGACACTACCATTTGTTTGACTACGTCGGAGCAAAAGACGCCGACAAGGTTATCGTTATCATGGGTAGCGGCGCAGAAGCCGTTGAAGAAACAGTTGACTACCTCAACGCAAGAGGGGAAAAAGTGGGTGTATTGAAAGTACACCTCTACCGTCCTTTCTCCGCAAAGAACTTCGTGGATGCTCTTCCCGAAACAGTTACGAAAATTGCAGTGCTTGACAGAACAAAGGAACCCGGATGTCTTGGCGAACCCCTGTACCTTGACGTTGTTGCCGCTCTTGCCGAAACAGGCAGAAAAGTTGACACCGTTTTGGGCGGACGTTACGGCTTGGGAAGCAAGGAATTTACTCCTTCCATGATTTTGGCAATCTACCGCAATCTTGACGGAGAAAAGAAAAACCACTTCACCATCGGCATTACCGACGACGTAACCTCCACTTCTTTGCCGGTTACGGAAACCATCGACGTTGCCCCCGCAGGCACAACACGTTGCAAATTTTACGGATTGGGCAGCGACGGTACGGTTGGCGCAAACAAGAACAGCATCAAAATTATCGGCGACCACACCGATTTGTATGCACAGGGCTACTTCGAATACGACAGCAAAAAGTCCGGCGGACTTACCATTTCTCACCTGCGTTTCGGCAAAAACCCCATCAAATCCAGTTACCTCATCGACCAGGCGGAATTTATTGCCTGCCACAACCCCAGTTACGTTACACACTACGACGTACTTGCAGACGCAAAAGACGGCGGCACATTCCTTCTCAACTGCGCTTGGAACGACGCAGAATTGGAAAAGGAACTGCCCGCTCACATGAAGAACCAGATTGCGCAAAAGCATTTGAAGTTCTACACCATTGACGGTTTGCACATTGCTTTGAAAGCAGGTTCGGCAAAATCCACAAACATGGTAATGCAGGCGGCATTCTTCAAACTTGCCGACATCATCCCCTACGAACAGGCGGAAGAATACATGAAACAGGCGGTAATCAAGTCCTACGGCAAAAAAGGACAAAAGGTTATCGACGCTAACTTTGCCGCTATCGACGGCGCAGTTGCACGTTTGCACCAAGTGAAAGTTCCCGCAGAATGGGCTACTACCACCGAAGGCGCAGCACTGCCCGAAAAGACGGACAGCAAGTACTTTGAAGAATTTGTACGTCCTATTTTGGAACAAAAGGGCAACAGCCTTCCCGTTTCGGCATTCAACGAAAGCGGCGTTGTGCCCACAGCAACTACACAGTACGAAAAACGTGGCATTGCCGTCAACCTTCCCTCTTGGCAGGTGGACAAGTGTATTCAGTGCACACAATGCTCCATGGCTTGCCCCCATGCAGTTATCCGTCCCGTTTTGATTGACGAAAACGCAACTTTGCCCGAAACATTCACCGCAAAACCGGCAATCGGTGTGAAGGGAGCAAAGTTCCGTATGCAAATCAGCCCTTTGGACTGCACGGGATGCGGTGTTTGCGCTAACGTTTGCCCCGCAAAGGAAAAGGCTCTTGTGATGGTTCCTGCGGAACAAATCAACGATGTGGAAGTTGCCAACTACAAGTTTGCTCAAACGGTGGCACGTGTTGAAAGTCCTCTCAACCCCACCACTGCAAAGGGAAGTCAGTTCAAACAACCTTTGTTTGAATTCTCCGGCGCTTGCGCAGGATGCGGCGAAACACCTTATGTTAAACTTGTAACGCAGTTGTTCGGCGACAGAATGGTTATTGCAAACGCTACGGGATGTTCTTCCATCTACGGCGGTTCTGCCCCCACATGTCCCTATGCCGTGAACAAAGACGGACACGGACCTGCCTGGGCAAACAGTTTGTTTGAAGACAATGCCGAATTCGGTTACGGTATCAACCTTGCTTACGTTCAACGCAGAGCACGCCTTGTGGAAAAGGTTAACGCTCTTGCCGAAAAATGGGCGGGATACGAAGAAGGCGTAAACGCCTGCAAGGCTTGGGTTGCCGACAAAGACAACGCCGAAGCAAGCAAAGTTGCCGCTGCAAACCTTGTGAAATGTCTTGAAGGTTGCGCAAACTGCGGTTGCGATGCAGACGCTCTTGTAAAGGAAATTTTGAAGGAAAAGGATTGCCTCGTTAAGAAATCCGTGTGGATTTTCGGTGGCGACGGCTGGGCTTACGACATCGGCTACGGCGGACTTGACCACGTGTTGGCAAGCGGCGAAGACGTAAACGTTTTGGTACTGGACACCGAAGTGTACTCCAACACAGGCGGACAGGCAAGCAAGTCTTCTCCCACAGGCGCAGTTGCGAAATTTGCCGCTGCGGGCAAACGTGTTAAGAAAAAGGACCTTGGCATGATGGCAATGTCCTACGGATACGTGTACGTGGCGCAGGTTGGTATGGGCGCAAGTCAGGCTCAACTTGTAAAGGCTTTGACGGAAGCGGAATCCTACCACGGACCTTCTCTTGTCATTGCTTATGCTCCCTGCATTAACCATGGTATCAACATGGGCAAATCGCAGGAAGAAATCAAACGTGCCGTTGAGTGCGGATACTGGCAACTGTACCGTTACAACCCCACTTTGATTGAACAGGGCAAGAACCCCTTCACCTTGGACAGCAAAGAACCCACGGGCGACTACCAAGAATTTATCAAAGGCGAAACCCGTTACGCTTCTCTTGCAAAGACAAAGCCGGAAATTGCAGAAACTTTGTTTGAAAGATCCGAACAGGAAGCAAAAGCAAGAGTGGAAAAATACAAGAACCTTGCAAGCAAGTAATTGTACACATTCCGACAATTCCGATAAAACAAAAAGGAGCAGACAAATTGTCTGCTCTTTTTTTACGCTTTAATGTTGACAATTTTTTCTGTCGGCAAGTTGGGCGTTTGAAAAAGTAAGTGCTTGTGACCGTACAAGCCTTTCTTTGCCACCATGCAACAGTCAATCGGTGTAATACTGCGCCTGCGCATTCCACAATTTGAAGTATTTGCCATTTTTTTCGGCAAGCAAACTTTCATGCTTGCCGTACTGCACCACCTCTCCGTCGCTGAATACTGCAATTTCATCGCAGAACTTGCAGGAAGACAGACGGTGGCTGATGTACACTGCCGTTTTGCCCTGCGCTATGTCGTTGAACTTGGAATAAATTTCCGCCTCCGCCAACGGGTCAAGCGCAGCAGTAGGCTCGTCCAGCACAATGAAAGGTGCGTTTTTGTACAACGTGCGTGCAATGGCTATCTTTTGCGCCTCACCGCCGGAAACGTTCACGCCATTTTTGTCGTAAGCGGAATACAGGAAGGTGTCCAACCCCTTTTCCATTGTTGCCAACCTGTCGCCGAAACCTGCTTTGTCGAGGCATTCCGTTGCACGAGCGGCGTCGTAATTTGCCGACGAACCGACATTTTCGCCCAGAGTAAAGGCAAAAATTTTGAAGTCCTGAAACACCACCGAGAAAAATTTCAGATACTGGCTGTACTGGTATTTTCTTATGTCCACGCCGTTAAGTAAAATTTCTCCTTCGGTAGGATCGTACATTCGGCACAGCAGTTTTATGAATGTGGTTTTTCCGCTTCCGTTCACACCCACAACGGCAAGACGTTTGCCGAAATTTATTTTCATGTTGACGTTGCGCAAAACGTAAACGTCGGTACCCGGGTACTTGAAGGAAACGTTTTTGAACTCCACCTCGCAGTTTTCGCCGATATTTTCCGGCAGGGGCAAATCCCCCTGCTGCATTTTGTTGGGGATATCCAAAAAGTCAAACACAAGTTTGAGAAATTGCGCATTGTTTCTCATCGTGCCTACGGTGTAAAAAAACTTGGAAACGCCCGACGACAACTTTGTGATGGAAGAAACGTATTGCGCAACGGACCCTAAGCCAAACGCACCTGCCCACGCTTTAAGACACACAAACAGATACACTACTCCTGTGAATATTACCGAAACGGCAGCGGACGCCGCCTGCAAAGGACCTATTTTGCTGACGGTAAGACGTGCAAAAAATCCTTTGGAACAAAACACACCGTATTTATTTGTGTTGTGCTTTTCGCACAAGCGGTCCTGACGATACATTCGAATGTCGCAAGCAATGTCCTTGTCGTACCCCAGCCATCCCCAAAAACCGAAAATTCTGTTGGCCAAAACGTGGTCGTCGGCGTGCTTTGCCCAGTAACTTTCCGCCTTGTTGGAAAGGGCGGGGGAAAGAAAAGTTATCAACGCCATGACGGCAATCAGAACCAACACAAACCACGGGCTGTTGAGAAATGCGTAGGTACTGTCCTGCGGTACGCTCAACACAAACAGCGATACGGAAAGAGATATTCCGCCAAGTACCGTAAAAACAGAACCGACAAGGTCTTCGTAGTTGGAAATAACTCTGTTCAATCCCCAACCGCCTCCGTTTTGATTTTGACGTATTACCGAAAGCAACTGCGTGTTTTTGGCGTTTTCCACGTCGGCAAAATCCATACTCATCAGTTTTTCCGAGAAAATGTTTTCCGATTTGTACCATATTCCAGCACTTTGACCTGTTTGCCACTTATTGAGCAACGCCGTTACCAACGAAATTACGGCTGCCACGCCTAATGTTATCAAAACAAGAATTTTCAACCTTTCGGGGTTGCGATCACCGCAAAGTTCATTGACTATCAAAGCGGAAAAGTAAATTCCGACGTAGGGTGTGAGATTTGTCCACACGACGTACAGCAAGCGGGACAACATCATTTGCGGAAATTTGGAATACAACAAGCGAAAAGCACGATTGTTGATTTGCATTGCCTGTCTGAATGTCATTTTTTTGTCCTTACTCAACCTCGCCACCTCCCCGCTTGTAGTACTTGCTTTGCACCTCGAAAAGCCTTGCGTACTTTCCGCCCGCTTTCAGCAATTGTTCGTGAGTACCTTCTTCGCAAATAGAAGCATTGTCGATAAGCACTATTCTGTCGCAAAATCTCGTGGACGCCAAACGGTGAGATATGTACACGGAAGATTTTCCGTCCGAAAGGCTGTCGTACTTTTGATACATGTCCGCCTCCGCCAACGGATCCAATGCCGCAGTGGGCTCGTCCAGCAAAATTATCGGGGCGTTTTTGTACAAAGCACGTGCAAGCATAAGTCGTTGCGTTTCGCCGCCGGAAAACATTACGGCGTCATCGTACACCGTGCGGTTGAGTTTGCTTTCGTAACCTTGTGGCAAACTTTCCACCTTTTGTTTCAATCCTGCAAGTTCCACACAGCGACGCACACGATTCACATCGATGTTCTCCTCGCTTTGCGCCACGTTTGCGGCAACGCTTGTCGCAAGCAAAGAAAAGTTTTGAAACACTGCGGAAAACAAACCGTAGTACTGCTGTCTGTTGAATTTTCTTATGTCCGTACCGTTTAGCAACACTCTGCCTTGCGTAGGGTCCAGAAATCCGCACATCAGTTTGACCAAAGTAGTTTTGCCTGCTCCGTTCAACCCCACTACCGCAAGTTTTTCGCCGTTGTGCAAGGTGAGATTGATGTTTGTCAGCGTGTCTTTTTCCGCTTTCGGGTAGCGAAAACTTACGTTTTCCAGCGTCAGCACGAAACTGTCGCTTTCGGGGATATTCTCGCCGCTGTCCAAGTTGAAAGGCTCGGGAAATTCCAAAAACTCACGCACGGTGGAAATGTCCACCGACTGGCTGTGCAGTGTGTAAAATCCGTTGAGAATACCCGTTACCCACTGTGTGAATCCGCTAACGGCTGTGAAATACAACAAAAATTCCGCTACGGTGAGTTTGTCATCCAACACCATTGCAATCAGGTAGGCGTAGGCTACGGCATTACAACAAAAAGTCAGCACCACATCCACGATTTTGCCTGCCAAAAACACCTTTTGCACCCTGTTTTGAAAACTTACGTAGGCGTCCATTGCCTTGTCGTACACCGATTGCAACCACGGACGCAAGCCGAAAATGCGTATGTCCTTGGCTGCTGCGTTGTCGGAGCAACGGCTGATGTATTCCATGTGTCGTTCCGCTTCCGCTTCTTCTTCACGGTGGCGGTACTTGTAGGTGTTGGCAAGGTTGCCTACAAGGTAACTGACAAATGTCGTTGCCACAATAATTAACATAAGTATGGGCTGAACGGTGGAAAACAACACAATGTAAATTGCAAAACCGACAATGTTGGTAGTCAGCGTTGTGAGCGTTTGCCACACTGCCTCAGTGGCTTGAGAATTGCCACTTACACATTCGCTGGCTTTGGACAGCAATGCGGTGAACTTATCGTCATGTACATTGGGAAATGATGTTGTGCATGCCTTGCGGTTTATCATAGTTATCAATTCCGACCTGACGGTTATTCTGCCGAACATGGCATTTTCGTCGACATAGGCGGAGGCGGCGCTTGTAAGCATCAGTCCAGCAACAAACGCCGCTATTATGACCACAAGTTGCGCTATCGGCACCTCACTTTCTACGGCGGAAATTATCACGGGGGAAATGTACAGCCCGATCAGGTTGAGCCCCACCGCCAGCATTGCGGAAAGCGCACCCAAAATCAGCACCTTCTTTTCTTTGGATATCCACGCCAATTTCACCATGTACAAGGTGTTTTGCAAAATGTTGTACTTGGGTTTTATTTTGTCTTGCTTTTTCATATTTTCCTTTTTTGAAAATTGCGTTTGCATGTTTTTACAAACGTCTAAAAATATTTCTGTTCACACTGCGACAAAGCGTTTTGCACACACTGAAAAACTTCACAGCGCAAAATTTGGGTTGAACAACAATGTCAAAACGTAGCAAATTATCAAAGAATATTTGCCGTGGTGAAAACAATTACCCGTTACGTTTCACACAAGTAAATTCACTCGTGGTACAGCAAAACGGAACGTGTCCGTGTGAAGTAAATGCCTTGTTGCGACCGAAAATTCCCGTTTGGTACGGCAATAAGACTTCAAACGTCCATGCAAATTGCCACTCTTTAAAAAAAGAAACTGCAATTGTATTACCGCAGAACGGAACGTCTTTGTGTGCAGTAAATTCCTTGTTGCAACTGCAAATTTCCGTTTGGTACGGCAATAAGACTTCAAACGTCCATGCAATTGCTACTCTTTCAAAAAGAAACTGCAATTGTATTACCGCATAACGGAATGTATCCGTGTGCAGTAAATTCCTTGTTGCAACTGCAAATTCCCGTTTGGTACGGCTAAAAGTCCTTCAAACGTCCATGCTTCTCGATTGTATATTGCCGAAAAAATCCAAAGTTGCCCGAAATGTCAACTTTCATTACACCCTGACAATTACCCGAGTTGCACCGCCGTCCGACTCCACCTCCACCAAATTGAAATGTCCGACTGTACGAATGTAATTTTTGATTGCTTTGTACAAGGCAATTTGCTGACTTCGTGTAAAGGTGAACTGCGAGTTGTTTTTCTTTGCCGAAAGTTGCTGATTTTGTTTGGCCGCACTGTTGTCGGAAAGGCTATTTTCACCTTCATCCGCTAGCGAAAGATGCACTTCACCATTTTTAGTAATTGCGGTGTCGCAAACAGACGGCGTACATTCGACACTTGCGCCGTCGGTATCTACGTGGCAACTTTGACAAACAAAGTCCGTCGCCTTTTGCAATGCGTCTTTTTCAACGCAGTCGGGGGCGATTTCCTCTGCCGAAATGGTCGTACTTTGCAAAGTAGTGTTTTTCTCACGAAAATTTGTCTTTTCAAAATCCTGCGTTTGCGGTTTGACACTTCCCTCTTTGCGGCGGTATTTGGAGTTAAACCCCTTTTTCAAAATGTTTCCAATCAGACGGCTTTTCAGCATCCACAAAGGCAGACGTATCGCTACAACTTTTTTGCCCTTGTCTGTTACTTCAATTAACATTATTCCACCCAAATTTCAACGGTGTCGCCGTCGCTGCTTTGTACGTCCACGATTTTTCCGACAACGCCCTGTTCCACCAATGCAAACAACTGATTGAAGTCCACATTACTCAACACGTCGCTGCCGTTGAATTTTGGCATCTCGGCACCGCTTGTTACCAACGATTTGACAATGACAAGGGGCAAGTTGACGTTGACTTTGTCGCCGTCGTTGGAAATCACCTTTATTTTAAGCACCATTTTGTCTATGCTTTTTTTGTCGGGCGACATTTGCACACGTGTTTCCCGCTCTTTGCCGAGTAGTTCGTCCAGCGACACACCCAAAATGTCCGACAATTCCACCAACACGGAAATGTCGGGGGCGGAAACGTCGTTTTCCCATTTTGAAACGGCTTGCGCCGTTATGTTGAGTTTTGTTGCAACATCTTCCTGCGTCAAATTGGCATTTTTGCGCATACGTTGAAATCTTTGACCGAATGTTTCTCTCATAATTCCCTCCCGACGGAAAACCGTCATTTTCAATTTGTCCAAACGGCATTTTCGTTTGGTACACCTACATTTTACAAAAATTTTGCGGGAAAATACAGCGACTGTTTGTTGATTTTACTAAACCATAGGTTGTTTTTACGCTCAACCAACGGTTGTTTTTCACAATTATACCATGAATTAACACTGTTTCAAGCAATCGCACTGTCAAAAAAACAAAAAATATTGTTTGTCTACGTCGGCAGACACAAAAAGATTTTTTTACGGGTATTTTCACCATCGTCGGAAGAGTTAAAGAAAATCAGATTTTTTCAAACCAACTTTCAGGCGAATTGAGCATTGAGAAAATTTTAACAAAAAACCACGCCTGAGAAAGATTGCGGCGTGGCTGTAAAGTATTGAGTTTTTGCAACTATTTACTAAATCCTTGTCAAACGGACTTTGCGGACGTTCTAACGGGAATGTACACTACTTCCATGTTTACGAATGCGTGCATACGTTTGCGTTTTATCTGCAACTGACGGCGGCGTATGAACATTTGGTCCACTGCCTCCCACAAAAATACCCAGGAAAAAATATCCACACATTCCAGCCAGATGGACTGAACCTTGAAAGAATCCAGCACAATCATTGCCGCAAGCCCCAAAATGCCCACAACAGCAAAAATCAGCGACACCAACGTGTTGCGACGCAACTCCTCTGCCGTTTCTTCCAACTGCAAATTGAAGTAGTTTCTTATTGCGTGCGAATAGACGATTTTTTCCTTTTCGTCTATGCTGTTGCTGTGTATTTGCAGTTGCAGTGTGCTGTCCGCCTTGTAAGGTTTGGCACACGTCTGCAAAAACTCCGCCACTTCCGCAGATATTACCGGGGTTTCCGTGGGAGAATAGGGGGAAAGAAAACTGTCGTCGTTGGTTACAGTCATGTTTATTACACTTGGCAAATCTGTTTTGTTCATTGTAGTTTCTCCGTAAGTTGCCACACTACCGCAATGTGTACAAAAGTTACATCAAAGTGAGATTAGCATTGCCGTTACCGTCAGTTTGCCGTTCAGATTGAGTAAACCCATATTTGTTTGCGCTTGCACTGCCGTGAAAATTGCTTGACGGCAGTTACCGTCGGCATTGACGTTTCATTTATGCAACACTTAAAACCTGCAAAGGACAAAACCGTTGGCATGGCAAAACGCACGCACAGTTCACATCACATTGCAATGGCAAATTACAAATCTTTTGACTGTTTGTCCGTTACCGTCAGTTTGCCGTATTCCGTTGCAAGGTCTATTTCTATCATCGTTACGCCTTTTTGCATTTTTTTGCCGTTTTCGTCCACCCACAAATCGGCGTTGTACAGCACTTTGTCTGACAAACCGAACCACTTTGTCAAAAACCACTCGCTGTCAAAATAGGGATAGGTGTGGTAGCCGCTGCACAATCCGTAGCCGAGATAAATTCCGTCGTAGTAACCTTTCAGCGTGTTGGCGTGGTCGTGTCCGCAAAAAATCGCTTTGGTGCTGTTTTGCGCCTGCACGGAGGCAAAAATGTCGGGATGAGTCGTGGCTGTGGGATCTTTGCCTTGGTAGAAAATGCCCACGTTGTAGCCTGCGTCCACAAGTTCCGTGTCCGCCTTGTTCGATTCGCACACGGTACCCTTCATCTGACTTGCCACGCCCAAGGTGGAAACGTCAATTTGCGAGGGAATAGCATTGCCCTTTTGCAGTTGGTCGGCGTAGTACATGTCGGCAAATTGCCTGATGGGAATGTGAAAGAACATGGACGACTGAATGTCGGGATTGATTGCCTGCAAACCGTCAATCGCCCAGTTGTACCAGTCTATCTGGTCCTGATGAATCCAATCGTAAACCAATCCGTCAAAGCGACGCTTTCCGCTTCGGGATACATTCCGCTGTCCAACATCACGAGGCTGTAAGCAAGGTTTTCGGGGGATTTGGTCCCTTTGTAGATATTTACAAGATAGTTGCTTTCGCCATACACATCGGCAGGCCCCCTTGCAAACAAACAGTTGGGATACTGTTTGAGCAAATTGTAAATTGTGTATTTACTGCTGTCGAATTGCGAATCGTGATTGCCGTACACAAACGCCCAAGGCGTGTGCATGTCTTCCATGAATTCAGCAAAGTACTTGAATGCGTCATAAGTGAACAGCGACAGCGTAAGGTCGCCCGTTACCACGCACAAATGAGGTTTTTGGCTTGTAATTGCCCTTTCCAACAGGTCAAAGGTTTTTCTGTCCCTGGAAGGAAATGCGCCGAACTTCAACTGTGGGTCGGCAATTTGCATGACTTTCAACTGCGTTGCATCCTCTTCTATTATCAGATAGGGAAACAAATCCAAGTCAAACTGCGTTTCGCCGCCGTTGAAAAGGTATTCGCCGTAGCCTTCTGCAGGGGTTTTGGAATGAACAGCCCACCTTATGCCAAAAACGGCGGTCAGCAAAAGCAGCACGCCCAAAACCGACGCCAAAACAATCAGCGTTACCTTCTTACTTTTTTTCAATGTCTTTTTCATTGTTTACTCCCGATTGCGATTTTACACGCAATTTGTTGATTTGCTGTCAGTATAACATAGCAAAAGTGTATTTTCAAGATATATATTTTTAATATACGCCTGTTTTCATCCCGTTTTCGATACGTCAAGAACCGCTTTGAATGATTTATTGTGAAATTGAAAATTCGCATCAACAAAACTCAACAGGTGAAGATGTCCTTATTACAAACATGGCAAAGCATACCCTTTACACGCTCAAAAGTCAGAAGAAAATTCAGTTATGAAATGTGTAAAACACGGAAGACATACGGCAACAAAAGTTTACGGATAATCACTTCGCCTTGTACTTAAACTAATACACAAACACCGCAGGAAAAACAAAAGTTAAAAGGTATTTTGTGAAAAACAGACAAATAACTTCCGATTTGCTCAAAAGTGTTGAATATTGCGCCGTTTTGGTGTACAATTACAAAAACGACCTGCTCCAAAGGAGGAACCATGGACAACGTAACAATTATCGACCATCCGCTCATGTCGCACAAGGTGGCAATTTTGAGGGACAAACATTCCGACACAAAACAGTTTCGTGAACTGATAGAAGAAATAACAGTACTGCTTGCATACGAGGCATTCAAAGATTTGCCGACAGTTACCGTTCAGGTGGAAACACCTCTGGAAACTACCACGCAAAAAATGATTGCCGAAAACAGCGTTGCCATTGTGCCGATTTTGCGTGCAGGTTTGGGAATGGTCAACGGAATTCACACTCTTTTCCCAACCGCAAAGGTGGGACACATCGGAATGTACCGTGACGAACGCACCTGCAAACCGCAGGAATACTACTGCAAACTTCCCGTTGACATAGAAAACAAAATCTGCATTTTGCTTGACCCGATGCTGGCAACGGGAGGAAGCGCAATAGCCGCCGTCAATTTGCTGAAACAAAAAGGTGTTAAACACATAAAGTGTATGCACATAATTGCCGCCCCCGAAGGTATAGAAAATCTGCACAGGGCGCACCCCGACGTGCAAATTTACTGCGCAACGAAAGACAGAGAACTCAACAAGGACAACTACATTTTGCCAGGGTTGGGCGACGCCGGCGACAGAATGTTCGGCACCAAGTAACGGTTTGGCGTTGGCAAGCGCAAAAACACAGCAAAACGTCATTACCCAAAACAGCACCGAATTTTTCAATACGGTTGTAAATTTTGTGTACAAACACCCCAAGTAAACGTTTGGGGTGTTTTTTTGTTACTACGTTTCAAACAAGTAGATTTTGAAACAATGAAGGGATGAACAGTAAAATGACGGCAGAACTAAGCCACCACCGCTTTGTGAAGACACAAGGCAAAACGTATCAGTACAATTAAAACTGACCAACACTTTGCAACGCCTGTTGCAACGACGAAACACAAATTTTCTGTTATGCAAAATTTCCCGATTGCAAAAAAACTCTGCTTGTACCGTTGCAACTTTTAGAAAAAAAATGCGCCCGACAACGCAGACTCATAAGACTTTTTGTACCGAATTTATCAATACGGTTGCAAATTTTTGGTATATTTGAATTCAAACTGAAACAAAAAAACGCCCCTGAAATTATCGGGGCGTGTTTTTGTGTTACTTCTTTTCCAACGGTTTCATTGTGGGGAACAGTAAAACGTCACGAATAGTCTGATTGTTTGTGAACAACATAACCATTCTGTCGATGCCTATTCCCAAACCGCCTGTGGGAGGCATTCCGTACTGCAAGGCAGTTATGAAATCTTCGTCCATCATTTGCGCTTCTTCATCGCCGTGAGCCTTTGCCTTTGCCTGAGCAAGGAAACGTTCGTACTGGTCCAACGGGTCGTTGAGTTCGGAAAAAGCATTGCCCATTTCACTGCAATTTATGAAAAATTCAAAACGTTCCGTAAGGCGTTTATCGGTGGGCTTTTTCTTGGCAAGCGGGCTGACTTCCACGGGGTAATCGTAGATAAAGGTGGGTTGAACAAGTTGCTTTTCCACAAAATTGTCAAAACATTCATAAAGAGCGTGTCCCCATGTGCGTTTGTCTTCCGGCAACTCTACTCCCTTTTCTTTGGCAGCCGCCACAGCCTGTTGGTCGTTCATTGCGGAGAAATCTATTCCCACAAATTTCTTCACCGCATCCAGCATGGTCATCTTTTCCCAATGGTCAAGGTCTATCACTACGTCGCCGTAGGGAAGTTTTCTCGTTCCCAAAACGGTGTCGGCACAGTAGCAGAACAATCCCTGCGTGATGTCCATCATGCCGTGAAAATCCGTGTACGCCTGGTACAGTTCGATTGTGGTAAATTCCGGATTGTGTTTCCAGTCCATGCCCTCGTTGCGGAATTGACGTCCCATTTCGTACACCTTTTCAAATCCGCCCACAATTAGACGTTTAAGGTGCAGTTCCGTAGCAATGCGCATGTACATGTCGATGTCCAAAGTGTTGTGGTGAGTGATGAAAGGACGTGCGTTTGCTCCGCCTGCAATAGTGTTGAGAATGGGCGTTTCCACCTCGATGTATCCCCTACTGTCAAGGTAGTTGCGAATGGCTCGCAACAATGCGGAACGTATTTGGAACGTGCGTCTTACTTCGGGATTGACAATCAGGTCAACGTAACGCTGACGGTATCTTGTTTCGATGTCCTTCAAACCGTGGAATTTTTCCGGCAGAGGCAACAGCGATTTGGACAAAAGCGTTATGCTGTGCAGTTTAACGGAAATTTCCCCCATGTGCGTGCGGAAAACTTCCCCCGTGCCTCCGATGATATCGCCGATATCCCAAGTTTTGAAACGTGCGTACACGTCGTCGCCCACTTCATCACGTTTGACGTACAGTTGCAAGGTGCCGTCGCCGTCCAGAATGTGGCAAAAACTTGCCTTTCCCATGATACGGCGGGAAATCATCCTGCCGGCAACAGTTACGATTTGCGGAGTGTATTCCTCACCCTCGGCATGGTCCACAAAGTTTTCCACCACCTGTTTGGAGGAATGCGTTTTGTCAAAACGGGTAATTTCAAAGGGGTTGTTGCCCTCTTCTACCAATTTTGCAAGTTTGTCCCTGCGAATTTGCAGAATCTCGTTGAGGTCCTGTCCCTCCGTCTGCGTAATTTTTTCTTCACTCATAAATAAACTCCCACAATGCACAAAAGCGCACGAACTATCTCAATACTTTGGTAACTTTAAGCAATTTGATTCTTCCGCTGGGAAGTTTCACGCTGACAACTTCGCCCGCTTTGGCATTGATGAGTGCCGCCCCCACGGGAGATTCGTCGCTGATACGTCCGTTGGCAAGATCTGCCTCCGCAGTACCCACGATTGTGTATGTTTTGGGTTCCTTTTCTACGCCGTCCACAACTTCGCAGCAAGTAACGGTAGTTTCGTGAATGATTTTTGCCATGCGCAGTTGCGCTTCTATCTCGGCAATTTCACCCTCCATTTCCGCTTGCGCTTTGCGTGCAGCGTCATACTCGGCATTTTCCGACAAGTCGCCGAAACCTCTTGCAATTTTGATTTCTTCGGCAATTTCCGCACGACGCACCGATTTGAGGTACTCCAAACGCTCTTCCAGTTCCTTGCGTCCGCTTTCAGTCAATTGAACTTCTGCCATAATAATCTCCTTTTTCTTTACGCAACAAAACAACCCAAAAGCATCCGCTTTCAAGTTGAATGTGCACAAATTTGTGATGTTATTTTACTACAACAAACAGTTTTTTGTCAACTGTTTGCCACGCCGACAAAGTTTGCTTCACGACAAAAACGGGCATGTCTTCTTTCCGTCGACGCAAACTACATTCAAACGGCATGCTTACAGGCATAAACAGCGTGTTTGGCAACAGACAAAGATTAAAACACAGGTTTTGCCACTTCCGTAGCGCAAGCCAATAAAATACCTTTCATTTACCGACAGACCTGCCTATTTTTGAAAAAATTCGGCTTGCGAAAAATTCTGAAAAATTTACATCAGGCAACAGACGGCATTTTGTCAAAGGTGTTTTGCAAAATCAAAACAATTCTCAACGTACAATTTTGTATCAAAAAACCTGATACGGTATAAGATTTTTGGTACAAAAGTAACTTGCAAGTTTTGTACGGACAAATTGCAAAAGGGCGTGCGCTTGCTTTACAGCAACTCGGCAAGTTTTTGTGCAAAGGCAAAAAATCCCTGCGCTGCCTTTTCGGCATTTTGTTCGTATTCGCCGTAACCTCCAATGAGGCTGTCGGAAACACACTTTATCAAAAGGCAGGGCACATTGTTGAACTTGCAGGAAAACAACACCCCTGCCGATTCCATATCGCAGATTTGTGCGTCAAAAGTTTTGCTTAAATACGACTTTTCCTCAACGTCTACCACGAATTTGTCGGCGGAGGCACACCTTACAGTGGGCAGATTTTGCACCTGCAATGCCTTTTGTATGAGGTTGGCGTCGCAATCCACCCAAATGTTTTCAAAGCAAAGGTATCTGCCGACAGGCACATCGTCTATTTGCGCCGTGTCCATGGCGTAATGCACCACACTGTTTACCAACACGGTGGAAAGCACCGAAACGTCATGAGTGAGCGAACCGACAACGCCGAAATTTATTATCGCCTGTACTCCGAAATGAGAAATTAGCATCTGACAGGCTGCCGAAGCGGCAATTTCCCCCACTGTGGGCGGACAGCACAGATAGGCTTCGTGCTTGCCCAAAGCAAGTTTGAACACATCAAAACGTCCCACCTTTATTTTTTCCTGCGCACATTGCAAAAAGGAGCGTGATTCTTTTTCCATTGCCGTAAAAATACCAAGTTTCATTTTTCCTCCGTGCGCAACAGGTCGCTGTTGTGACGCTTGTTGCCCTTTGACTGTTTGAAAATATTGTACCACACACGGCAACAATAGTAAAGATAATTGCAACTTACAAAATAGTATTTTGTTTCAAAAACAGATTGATTTTTTTGGTCAAATTTGATACAATATTCGTGAGGTAAACATGAAGATTTGGGCAAAGACCGTTTTGGGCGAGAAACTGACAAGAAACATAATTTATCAGTGCGACGTTGTTTCCGACGAGGATGCTTTTGTTTCCGCATTGCAGGAAATTTGCGGACAAATGGACATTCCTACCCCCATTTCCACGAAGGTGAACTTTAACCATTTTGTAATGTTTAACAACACAAAATTTAAGGCTCGTGATTTTGTCGAGTCCATAGATTTTGATTTGCTGGATATCGAAGCGGTACCCGACAAAGCAAAAAAACAATAAACCTACGAGTTGTTTTGCGGGTATAGTTTAGTGGCAAAACGACTGCTTCCCAAGCAGTAATTACGGGTTCGATTCCCGTTACCCGCTCCAAATGAAATTTTGCGGTAACGGGTTCGCTCAGCCGAG
>ERZ1090861.60-NODE-60-length-73684-cov-20.674232_pt1 | contig 73684 bp, 94 predicted proteins | sample MGYA00478482_ERZ1090861 | MGnify/ENA primary metagenome ERZ1090861 (study PRJEB33644, sample SAMEA5815744) | chicken gut metagenome | biome: Chicken; feature: Gastrointestinal Tract; material: Caecum | place: Ireland | collected 2019-01-01 | study: A study of the... | reverse complement strand
GTGTAGTAGTATGTATTATATTATTATTATAATTATGCTATGTAGTTTTAAATACTATGCGTTAGATTATGTTATGTTTTGTTAGATTATGTTATGTTATGATATATTTTGTTATGTTGTGTTAGATTGCTTGGGGCTGACGTTTTTCTCTTGGATTAGTCTTTAATCGTTACCCTATGTTAACTAACTCAATAGCATCTGTCCGAGGCACGGTTTCTTTTGGATACTATCGGCTCAAAAAGAAAAGGCAGCGCCCGGCCGTCTCGCTGATCTGCAAAAACTATGCTGCTACGCCTTGTAACTATACATAATATACATTATATATTATTTCACTCTTGATTTTTTAATTTTTCGGCTTGCCTAACCGGTTCAAAAATAAATACGCGGGGGGTGGTGCGTTTTTCGGGGGGTCAGTCCCCTCGCAAAATTTTCCCCACAAAAACAAGCGCCAAATATGCCCAAAAATGCTTTTATCATGCGAAAAATGAATTTCCTTGATAGAACGATAGCACGAAGTCATGGGTTTGTCCAGTAGAAAGAGGGATGGGTAGTGTTTGGAGTGGAATTTGAGTCAATCCGCACCGTATTTTGCAAACTGGAATCTCGGAAGAACGCTAGAATAGCCGTCATCGCCCGTAGGAAGCCCGTGGAGACGTTTTTGATGTTTCATGGTGAAATTACACCCCTAAGTCGTAAAAACGCTCCATAAAGGCGACAGCGGCTCTAGAATAAACATGGTATTTTTGAAGCTTGATAGAGGTTAGGCGATTAACGATGTAGGATGGAGGTTGCTGGATGAAGAATGGATGATGGGGTTTGCTGCATGGAAGGGGGTTGGGGGGATGGCATAGCATGAGCTTTGGAGATCACTGATAAGTGGAGCGGTGAGCAGAGCTGCTGGATTGATTTTGGTTTGTCCAGATAGAGGCGTGTTTTACTAGTGTAGTGTTCTATTCAACGTGAAAGAGAGAGAAAGACACCCTTCCCCTTCCTCCCCTCCAAAGAAGAAGAGAAAGAAAAAGAAGCAAAAAGAAAGAGAAGAAGAAACTACCCCACTATCCTCTTACCCAGAAAGAGAGAGAAAGTTAGGGGGAACGACGGCATCCCGTCGTTCCCCCTATAACCCCTTCCGGGATATTCAACTCACTACGTTCGTTGAATGTTGTTGTTTTTTTATTATATATAAAGCTATAATATATATAATACTCTCTTACGTTACTTAACAGAGTATCGTTACTTTCTACATACCATGTTACTCTAATCGTATCGATGTATCTTACGGTAGTTTAATCTATACTAGGGGTTGTCAATGATAATTTTAAATGTTTTGCAAATCTAAAAAATAAAAAGCGTTTTTCTATTGCTTTTGAATATTTGCATTGTTTTTTGCAATTTTGTGCCCGAAAAATAAATATGCGAAGTGTATATTTTGGGGCTTGACCGTCAAGGATTTTTGTGCTATATTAGAGCTATAGATTTTAGAGGGGGTGTGAAGGGCTGACGATGGAGTTTTTGACTCTTGCAATTCTCATGTTTTGTGTGATTTTTTAAGGGATTTGCTTTTTGGACTGGTTACAAGTCCATGGATGATGAAGTACCAATTGAGGACAGACTTCATGACAGGTGGCTGGCAGACGGACTGGACATTGTGGCAAACGTTCTGTTTTTGGTATCGGCTGTTCTGATGATCGTAGTTCAGTGGTCATGAATGATTCAAGGAGGTTAGATTGATGGGTTTAAAATTTTTCGTGTGCGCTTTGATTGCTGCGGTGACTGTGGCAATTCCGCTGTTGGCGATCTTGGTGATTCATAGAAAAGGAATGCGTAAAGTGATTAACAGGCTGGGAGTGATGTGGGTGGTATCTATCCTCGCGCTCTACACACAGCAGTTTATTTTTTAAAAACAGGGAGGTATTTTTACGAAAAGCAAACTAGACCAGGAACATTTAGACCATATCTGGAATCTTCGCCAGGAAGGAAAGACCCTGGGGGAAATCGCTGAGATTGTTGGAGTTTCAAGGCAGAACATTGGATTGCTTTTGCAGAGAGAGGAACAAGAGCGGTTTCCGGAGCTGTATTTTAAGAGCAACAACAACTTCCGAAAGAGAAAAAACCACTATGAGCAGGTTGTCTACCCGAACGTTGCTGAATGGATGCGTATTCACAACATTACATTTAACGGGATGTATCACTACGGTGGCCTGACCGACAAGCGGATGAAACTAAGAATCAGGGGTCTTTTGATGGGTAAATATAGATATTGGCGTATGTACGACCTTGATTTTATGACCCGCATTACCGGGATGAGTGAATCTGAAATTCTCTATAGACCAAATGATGAAGGGGAAAAGCAGAATGACTGATAAAGAGATTTACGAAAGACAAGAGGACGTTATCAGTAATCTTAACATTTTTGGACTTGCAGATTCCATGTGGGCTTCTGGTTATCCAATGTCTACAGAGATAGGAGACATTGACGAACCGTCTCAATCTCTAATTTATTATTGTCTTTACAAATACGACAAGGATAGTCAAGACAAAACGATACAAAATGCGGCAGCAAGAGCTGAACGTCTCGGAAAGTCCCCACTAGGTTCTGGTCACGACAACTACCTGAACGGCTGTGTAGCGCAGTTCGACCTGACATTCACTGTCAAGGCGTGGACAGAAGCCGAGAGATACCACTTTTTTGATTTTGTGTCTAGTCAAAGCACTATGCACCGCCTGCAAAAGATGGAGATTGCTAAATCTTGCATCAAATACGTTGACGGCAGAGTGATTGACGTTGTTGAGGAGCTTGTCAGAAAGTATAACGAGAACCCCACTTTGGAAAATAGGCTGAAAATGCTGTACAGTTGCCCGACCGGATTGAAATTGACAGCTCGAATGACAACCAACTACCGGCAGTTAAAGACGATCTATCACCAGCGCAAGAACCACACCTTGCCGGAATGGAGAAGATTCTGCCAGCAGCTTGTAGATGAATTTCCAATGTTTGAGGAACTTTGCTTGGGGGATGAATAATGAGGTTGCATAAAATAGACATTGACGATGAAATGTCTGACAGGGCCGTATCATCATACATGGAGAATAAGTGCAGGCATGAGATACAAAAAGCATGGAAAGAATTTGAATCAGGATTAAGTATCATGCTTGACGAAATCAGATTTAATTCACAACAATCCGAAAAGCTGAAAGAAATTCAAAAGATGGAGGATGAGGGAAGGTTGAAAAAAGGAACAGCAGAATTTCTGAAAGAATACAATGAACAAGGAAAACCTTCACGGGACATCCCAGGAGAGCCTACAAGCGGCTCTGGACTGTCAAAGCATGAAACTATTGCCGAGAACGAAAAAGGCGGCAAACAGAGCCACAGGCCCTTCAAAAGTGAGTGGCTGCCCCCTCGCAGCATTTTAGCTATTTCCAAAGTTCGCTATGAAGCATCTGAAAGGTACGATGAATACAACTACAAACTCATTCCTGCAAAAGAGCACGTCGGCAGAGCACTTACGCATATCTTTGCATGGCTGGCCGGGAATAACGAAAACGACCACCTTGCACACGCACTTACCAGACTTGCTTTTGCAGTAGAAATGTTGGAAGAGGAGAAAGAGAGAAATGAACAGTGATTGTATCGGATGCCCTTATTTTGTAGATTTTGGAAGTGGTGATAGAATCTGCACCGCTCCGAACGGATGCAGGCTTGATTCTACGGACGATGATTACTTCAACGGAAACGCAAATCCTTCTGATATTGGAGGGTTCGACATTGACGGAATAATCTCTGGACTTTTGGAAGATTAGTTATGAATCAGGGCAAACTTTTTGAAAACCAATTTAAGAAAAGCGTTTCAAAGCTGGACGGGGTGTGGATGTACAGATTCAATGACGGAACAGGAAGCTGGGACAGCGGTCAAAAAACACGCTTCCAGACTTCCAATGTCTGTGATTTTGGAATGTTCTGTAGACGCACACTCTTTCTTCTGGAATTGAAAAGCCACAACGGAAAGAGTTTGCCCTATTCAGCGATCAGAGAGAATCAGATTGTCGGACTGAAAGACAGTTCCAATTATGACGGTATTGTAGCGGGGTTGTTAGTGTTTTTCAGCGACCTTTCCAGATGCTTTTTTTTAGACGCTAGATTAGTTTACGCCCATTGGAAATCCAGTGGGCGTAAAAGCATACCTGTATCCTTTTTTGAAGAAAATGGAATAGAAGTTCCGTGCAAGAAATTGAGAGTCAATTATCTTTACGACATTGGCTTTCTAATAAATCAAGTCATGGAGGGAAACCATGAAAGAAATATACGAGAATTTGTTTGTGTGTAGTCAGGAAGAGTTTAACGAAATGCCGGTGGACGATAAAACCAGCTTTGCGTTCTGCGCGAAAGACCCTTATCATAAGCTCTTTGTAGGGTACAAGAAAAGCCTGCCCCCAGACCATCCTGAATACTTGATTGCAAAAAGGCCGGAGATCAATGTTATCTCTGCGAACCTGATTGACGTTGATAAGGATGGGTTTGTGAGCGATTATATCATCAATGAGCTTATTCAATTTATCGACGATGAACTTGCAAAAGGGCAGCGAGTTGTGTTAGTATGTAATCAGGGAAAGAGCCGAAGTGCTTCTATTGGCTTGATGTATATGCTGCATAAGGGCTGTTTCGAGGGATATGACACATTTTTCAACGTAATACAAGCATACAAGGAAGTATATCCTGATTATGAACCAAAGTTTGGTATGATGAAAGCAACCGAGAGATATTGGGAGGAATGTAAGAATGGTTAAGAGACAAAGCAAGAGCCTGATTGTAGAGAAGTTTCCTGCGCCGGAGGAGCCGGTGGTTATCGACAATCCGCCGAAAGAGAAGGAAGTATACATCACTATTGCTGATGTATTGGATATGTTGGCTGGTTACAGTATGGACACACATCCATTAGTAAAGTTGTCCAAAACAAACGATGCTGGAACCTGTAAACTTTGTGGAAAAGGTACAAACGCTCCACAGAGAAAGATTTGCTGGGAGTGTCATAAAGATCACATGAAAAATCTTTATGATAAAGCACTGGAAGCGGCGTTTGCTGAGCAGGAAGGATTTACTTACAAATACTAGGAGCTGATTTTTTGTGGCGTGGGTTGTAAAACAAGATAGGTATAGACTGGAAAAAGTAGACGTTGTACCGGATGACTATTATGGAATCACCGAGATATTAAGCTCGAACTTCATCCATGAATCTCCCGAAAACATCAAAAAGTGGAGAGAGCAAACCCTGAAAAATGTGATTGCGGCGATGAAAGAAGCGGATAAGCTCGACATTATCAGATGGTGGAGAGAGCATATAACGAACCCTGACGTTCTGGTAACTTACTCGTCTGACTTTATTTGGCTAATGAAGAATACCTATCTAGCCCGCGCCATTAAGCTCGTCGAGATATTTGTCGAGGAACGAAAATTCAAGAACATGAACTCTAGCAGATTCTATGTATCTTGGGGAATCAAAAAGGAATACTTCAAAATTTTCTTTGAATCTGGTGGAAAAGAAATTCCAAGACTCAGAGTTGAAGGACAAAATGGAACGTCCATCCCAGAAGGAAGTCATACTGTAAAAGAGGGACTGCCGGACACCGAGGAGCAGAACTTTATATCAAGAGACGCTGTATTTAAACGCTGGAAAGATTGGTGCAGACTAAAAGGATACAAGATGAAATATGCTGCGTCGGAAGCTCTTAGGATGCAGATTGAGAACGAGCCTGATGATAGACTGCCGCCAGAGATTGAATATATGTCCAAGCAGCCGCCGGTGGTTACGGACAAAAGGCCGGTCAAGGGAATTGATAGAGTAACCTGTAGAATCTTGCGCCCGCAGATGCTTGTAGCAAAGGATATTGTAGCGGCGTACAATGCGAGACATCTTTATGACATTGAAGGGCCAATGTCTGAAACCAGATATGTTTCAATGGCAGTTGAGATGTTGAATAACATCATGGGTAAGGAGTACCTGAACCAGCAGGAAGAACTTGACGATATGCAAGAGAAGATCGACAAGATGGATGAGCAGATAGACCAACTGATGAAAAAGATGTAGAAAGGAGGATTCAGTATGCCAAGAAGAAAGACTCCAATCGAAAACGTCACCAGCAACGCTGTAACGACGTATGAGAAGGAATTGAAAGAAAGCGTAGAGAATACAGGGTATTCAATTGCAACGTCTCTAGGGGCCGTAGGCAAGAGTACAGAGGAACAGAAGAAGGAAATGGCCAGGCTCCTGTCTGAAAAGAGGAATCAGGTCAATTACCTTTTAGACGGCGCAAAACTCAATCAAGCCATGAAGAACATGGAAGCAATTACGCAGGCTTCTGAAATTCTGACTGACCCGGAAGTTCTGGAACGAGTAAAATCCTCCGTAAAAAGTCCGTATGATTATAAGCAGCTTGCGGATGCTCAAAAGACATTCATCAAGAATATGCAAGACCTTAATGCGCTTGATACTCTGGACGAAGGAAACTCTGCAAGGCTCAGTTTGGCTGTTAGCCTTAAAAATTCTGATGGAACCAGTACTCAGGTTGTAGTTCAAACAAAGTAGGAGGAATTGTAGTGGGAAGGCCTAAGGGGAGTAAGAACAAGCCGAAAGACCCGCTGAATCAAGCCAAGAGCGTGAGTCTTTCGGAAAACGCAAAGAAGAACAAAGAAAAAGCAATCAAGGGCAGTCCAACAGCGATATGTAGCAAGTGCCACAAGGAGTTTCAGCAGGAGTTTAAGCCTGAAATGAACGCCTATACGAGCCACAAACTGTGCGAGGATTGCAGGCAAAGAGAATCGTATGATAAGCAAAGGAGAGCGGAAGAGAATGGTGAAACCGTCTTTAACGCTCTTTTGAACTATACGCCGTTTCCAGCACAGCAGGAGATGCACAAGGCTTTTGAGAACCACAGATTCTTGGTGCTGAACTGTGTTTTGCCGGGTCAAATAGTACAGGGATGCAACAAGAAGATTGAGGATGTTGTTCCGGGAGACAAGGTAATTTCTCTCAACGGAAAGGAAGCGGTTGTAGAGCAGACGATTTGCAGACCGTATTCCGGCAAGGTTTACGAAATTAAAACCGGCAGCACCAACACAATAATTGTTACCGAAGATCATCCCGTATATTCTGCTGTAGCACATCAATGGAGAAAAGATAACCACAACAATTATGACATCATTAAAGAGGGATTCATAAAGGCCAAAACGCTGAAAAAGATTTTCGATAAGTGCGATAAGTGGAACAACAATTATTGCATGATGAAAATGCCTAAAGTGAAGGGATATACAAGTAAGCAGTGGCTAACATATGAAACCGCTTACGAATTAGGAAGTTATTTTTATACAAAAGAACCACGCACGATTCAACCGGAAGAACTCTCCGATAAATACGATTATGAAAATGTCCCACAAGAAGTAATGTTCAATGAGGACGATGAAGTTGTAAAGGCGTTTTTGAGGGGATATTTCCAACATGATAGGATAAACGCCTATCAGAATGTGGCTGAGATTCATGTTAGTAGCGAGAGCAAGGCATACCAGATTCAGCAATTGTGGGCGAGACTTGGTGTATATGCTATTGTAAAGCCTGACGGTGATAATACTGTTGTTAAGCTGAAAGACAACCAAGATAACAAGGCGTTGGCAATCATAGGAGTAGAGAGAGAGACCGATGGAAGCTGGACGCATAGGATAAGTTTTGCCAAAAAATACACGGATGATGGAATCTATGTCGGAATAACTTCCATCAAAGAGAAGAACTACAAGGGCATGGTTTACGACCTTACAACCTCCTGCCACACCTTTACCGTCAACAATCTGGCAATTCACAATTGCGGAAACCGAACCGGTAAAGACCGTTTCTCGAATATGGCTGGCATCATCTATTTTGTCGAGTGCTTGAATGAGAATAGGCACTTAGATCATCCAGATATTGTTCCGTCAGTCTATTGGTGGATAATCGCCCCGACTGAAACGATGGCTATGCAGAACTGGCGTGAGCTAAAGAAATTCTTTCCTAAAGACTGGGTTGTAAGCATTAGCAATACCACTATGACGATGCAGACAATCGGTGGTGGAATGATTGAAGTCCGTTCCGCATACGACCCTGAAAGCCTAGTAGGTGTTGGCCTTGACCTTGTAACTATCACAGAGGCGGCGAGAATTAAAGACCTCGATGTTGTATGGGCCAACTTGGAAGCACGTCTATCTTCTCCGGGACGTGGCAGGGAGAAAGACCGCAGAGGAAAGTCGTATGGAGTGGGCAAGGCGATCATCAACAGTTCTCCTATTGGTAAGAACTATTTCTATACGATGTGGACATGGGGCCAGCCACAGTACGACGATTATTCTTCCGACTGGGTTAGTTTTTCCTTGCCGTGGACAGTAAACCCTGCAAACGCTGAAAAGGCAAAAGAGATCATCCACACAAAGTACGGGGATATTACCTACGAGGAAAGTTTGCGCCGACGTATCGGAGACAGGATGTATCGGCAAAACTATCTGGCTGACTTTCTGGCTGGTTCTGGGCAGGTGTTTGCGGACTTTCAGGATAAGTGTTGCGAAGATATTTACTCTGCAAAATTCAACTTCACCGAGTTGGAACGGTTGAAATACATTCAGGAATGGCAGTCGGTGAAACCATACAGGCGATACCGTGCAAGCTGGGATATTGCGACCGGTTCCAGTGAGGACTCTCCCGTTCTGATGATTCGAGATATGGAAGAAAACAAAATCGTCAAATTGGTAGACCTTTACGGAAAAGACTATGAGGCCCAATATGAGACGATTTCGTACTGGTGTAAGCACTATAACAACGCAGAGTGCGTTTTCTCGTCTACGGGCCACACAGCCTGTGTAGGACAGCTCTTAAAGCGAGGGGTAAGTGAGGTTGTAGTAAACGAGGGTGGAGGAAACAAAACAACCTTCGTAATAAATGCTCAGTGCGCCTGTCAGAACGGAGACATTCACTTCCTGATGGACGGAAGCGTAGAGGCCCAAAGAGCGTATGCGCAGATTGTAGACTACACCGAACACCAAAACGGAAAGTATTCCAATGAATCAGAAGCACACGATGACTGGGCATCTGCTCTTTATTTGAACTACTATGATTACCAAGCGCAGGAAGCGAAGGCTGTATGGATTGGCACGTTTGGAACTGTTGACAGAGATATGGACTATTTTTGGTAATATTGTCTATTGAATTTAATCAGAAAGTGGTGTACAATAAAATCAATCCTACAAAAGGATACAGTCGTCCTCCATGCGGAGGATGTGGGTAGAAATGACGATAATTCTGGTATGTGGCAAATTGAGGCTATGGAGAACATTCGCAACTATTTCAGAGAAAGATTTGCTGACAATGAACAGGTAATTATTCTGTAGTTGACAAATGGGGATTGGTATGGTATAATACCAACGAACCAGTGAAAGCGCAGATGTGCCGTAGCTGGTGATATTTTTCCCTGTTTCCCGTACTTTTCCCCGAAAGTATTAAAAGGGACATAGCTGATGAGAAAAGCCGGTAGATTTCTCTACCGGCTTTTTGTTATGTAAATAAAATTAGGGTAAAAAGAAAGAGAGCAGGAGGAACCCGCTCTCTTTTTAGGCGTTGTATGTTATGGAGTAATGCGCATGATAAAATGGCTCGCTTGTGCCTTATTAGTGTCGGACTTTAGTGCCAACTAGTTTTTATTCCATTCTATGCTTTTGTGGCCTGATTAAAAATGCTGTGCATTTAAGCCGTATTGGCGATACAAACTGTAGTACACGAGCAGCTCATGCGGATTTTTTCTATTGCTATTCGGAAAAGAAAATCAGCCCATATTAAGCATCATCTAAACGATTTGGCACATTGTCTCAGCAACTCCCTTGAACGGCCCTCCATAATAACCGAACAAAAGAATTACTGCAACAAGAATTACGGTGTGCAGTCACCGGGCTATTTTGTGCGGTTGTGTAGCCAAACAAAACGGTGTTTTACATGGTTTTCCGTTGCGCACCATTATATTTAACAGAACCGGTTTCCTATGTCATATTTAATATAGCACATTTCCAGAGAAGTTTCAATATGCATAACGACACTATTTTTATACGAGAAGTAGTTGTTGACAAAATAAATAACAGATGGTATAATTTTGACGTGGCTAGATAGCTGTCAGCTATGATTTCCGCTGCACATTTATCGCAGAGCCTCCTTGTTTTTGCTTATGGGAAAGCCACATTCCCAGAAAAGACCGCCCGAGAAATCGGGCGGTTCTTTTTTATATGTTGATAAATAAGAATAAGAGTGATAAAACATAATTGCTTAGATTTAACTGCCACTGCATCAGCGTTCAGTCAGAAGAAAAAAGAGCCGGTTTCAATCCTGGCTCTTTTTTTTATGCGTTATTTTACGTTAGTGTTGACAATTTTCTATACTGGTTGTATACTTTATATTAAATTATACAATTTATAATAAAGGGGGTGATTTCTTGCCGGTTTTTTCTAGGAAGAAAACAGAAAATTCTTATGGGGACAATGAAGTTATTGCGACCGAAAGAGTGTCTGCGATAGATCAGAGTATGGAGCATATCTATGTTCACAACCAGAGAACCACCGACATTTTAAGAAAAATAAACTGCCAGTCGGACATGGTGGACTGCATCGACACTATCATATCTGAAACGCCAGACGGAAAGATGGCATACAACATCTATCTTCGTTTGGCAAATCAGGGGATTAAGGTAACATGGAAGAACGCCACCACAGGACGTCCTGTGAAGCGATATGACGCGGAGTTCAGAAGGTTCTGCTCATCTATAGGCAGAAACAATTCAAGTGGATTGGACGGAATTCTAGACACCCTGCATGGATGTTCAATTGCAAGAGGTGGAATGGCAGTAGAGGTTCTTGTCAACAAAGACGTTACCGAGGTTGAGGATGTAGTGGTAGTAGACCCTGCATCCATCGTAGAGTTTGAGTGGCTTCCAGAGAAGAAACGCTATGCGGCATATCAGCAGGCTCCGGGCAAAGAGAAGAAAGACCTCTATGACGGAAACTTTTTCTACGTTCCGTTTGAACCAAAGCCTGGACACCCGGAAGGAACATTGAAGTTTGCACCTGCCGTGTACATCATGATTCAGTACTTGCAGCTCATTCAGGACAGCTCGGCGGTTCTTCACCGTATCGGCTATCCACGATATGATATTTCGATTGATCGAGAGACTTTCGTAAACAGCCTGCATGATAAGAGTGAATCATACGTCAGGAAGGCCAGTAACGAACTTTTCAGAGAAATCAAGAACACGGTAGCTGGAATGGGAAGCAAGAGCGACTTCCTGCACTTTAATGAGGTTACAATGCAAGCGATTGGTGGCGGAGTAAACGGTGCTGGAATTGACGTTAGAGCTTGGTTTGAAGTATTAGACCCGCTGGTGGTAAATGCGTTCCAACTTACTCCTGTTCTCATGGGCAGATTGAACAGCGGAAGTTATTCTCTTGGAAGCGTAGAGTTCAAGATCGTAACAGATACCGTAGATTCTATGCGTAGAGGAAGCAAGCGGATTTTGGAAGAAATTGCAAGAATCTGGGCAAGAGTTCATGGTTACAATATCGTTCCAAAAGTTGAGCACAATCCTATCGACTGGGAGAAAGAGCTTGACAAGCTGGAAGCACAGCTCAAAGAAATGCAACTCAACCGTAGAGCAGAGGAATATGGATATATTTCCCATGACGATGCGGCTTCCAAGACGATGGGAACCGAAGGTGCAGACAATAACAATTCCGAAGGAATGTATGAATATTTAAGCAAGGACTTCCGAGCAACACAGCCGGAAGATACAGGTCAGGACAACCCAGAAGAAAATCCAGAGGAGGGAACGCAGAATGAACCGCAGCAACAAAGCAGGAGCAATTCTTAAAAGCGTAGATGGACTCAATGAGTCCGATGCACTGGAAAAGATTAACCAATACACAAGGCGACCCCTTACCAAAGATGAAGTATACATTTTCCCCGTTACACTCTGCAATAATGATATTGACAGAGACACAGAGCAATTTACCTTGGAAAGTCTGCGAGTGATGGCAGACCTGTACAAAGGAAAGACAGGGATTAAAGACCATGATTGGAGCACAGACAATCAGGTTGCTAGAATTTTCGACACAGAGGTTGTTCCGGTTGCGGGCAAGACTACTGCATCTGGGGAACCATTCTATGAGTTGAGAGCACTGTGCTATATGCTTAACAATGAGCAGAATAAACCGCTCATTGATGAAATAGAGGCTGGAATCAAGAAAGAAGTAAGCGTTGGGGTTGCTATCGGAAGATGCACTTGCTCTATTTGCGGTAGGGATTTCTGGAACGACCCTGAGTGTTCCCACCATAAGGGAGAGCTTTATAATGGACGCACTTGCTTTATAAAACTGGAAAATCCAACGGACGCTTACGAGTGGTCTTTTGTTGCTATCCCTTCCCAGAAAGAAGCGGGCGTAACAAAGAAGTATGATGAAGAAGAAGCCAAAAGAAAGGCAGGTAACAACAATATGTTTACTTACGATGACAAACTGAAAGACTTTGGCATTGATGAGGAAACCTTTAAGGGATTCGAGATGGAATCCGAAAAGGTAATGAACATCCTGCAAAAATCCAAAGCACCAGAGAAGGAAGAGTTTATCAGCGCAGAGAAAGCCAAATCCTTCTTCGGAACTGAAAAAACTGCTGACGAAATCCTGAACCTTGCAAAAGACGCAGAGGGATACAAGGCTAACGCAGAACTGTACACCAAACTGTTTGATGAACAGGTTGCCGACGCTCTGAAAGAAGGCGTAAAAGCAAAGGGTGAGGGATTCGATCAGGAGAGATGGGAGAAAATTCTTAGAAGTTTCTCCTATGAAGAAGTAAAAGGCCAGAAGGAGGAATGGCACAATGACGCGCAGAAAGAACTCCATGGCGGAGAACGAGTATCCGAACCGTTCCACAATGTCAGAAACGGACGGAACTTCTCTGACAAGGACATCAACTTCTAATTCTGCTGGATTTGCCGTTTACGAGGACATTGTAAACAAGTACAACGACCTTTTTAGTTTCAATGACGTTAATGTTAGAGAGAACTTCACAATCAACTTCAACGTCGTCGGGGAACACTATGAAGGAGAAGTATTCAAAAAGGGAAGCGACGAAGCGAACGCTTTCGATACCGTAAACGGCTATGACCCGGATACCACAGACACCAACAGGATGCTTGGAGTTGTCATTGAAGTTCCCAATAACGCAACTTACCTTATTACGAATGGCGGCGTTGGATATTATGCTGCCGGAAGTGATCTTGAAAACGCTCTGCTGCATAACCCTTTGGGAGCAGGAACCAACAGAGAAATCTGGACAACTGCAAAGGTATCCGACAAGAAATACATCATCACTTACATTCCCTGCGCAGAAAAAGATGGTGAAGATTGGAAACTGATTGCTCCACAAACTAAGAAGATGAGCATTTTCTGCAAGGATGAAAGTGGAAATCCTGTAGGTCAAAAGTTTTATGTAACCTTAAAAGTAAATTATGAAAATGGAGGAAACATCATGAGCAATCTTGGATTTAAAAGAATCATGAATAGTGGTACTTACTACCTCGACCAGACCACTACTACCGCTATTGACGGCGACCTGAACGCCCTGGTAGGAAAAGCCGTAGCTCTGGTAGGCAATGAGGAAGTAGGTTACGGAACTGCCGACAAACCGTTGCTTGGCTTCATCATGACCGCTGCTTACGAAGATCAAGGAAGTGAGAAGATCGTCGTTACCGTAGAGTCCAGAGGAGGATTTGAGGGCGTTGCGGCTTCTGGTGTAGCTGCTGGCGACGGTGTAACCGTAAATGGTTCTGGCGGTGTACAGAAAGCGTCTGCTGGTCTTGCAAGAGGCATTGTAATCGCTTTTGAAGATAGCAAGGCCAAAATCTTTATGTAATAAGAAAGAGAGGTAATAAGACATGGCAGATAGAAAGAGAATCGTCCTTACCGACGAGATTATGAATGATTATCTCGATACTGCAAACACCAAGTCTCTTAATGAGATGATGTTCAAGGCCTATGAGGGTGAGATTGCGGACATTAAGAAGTCCAATCCGAAGCTGAAAGATGCTTCCCCAATTAAGCTGGCTATGCTGGACGCTGGCATTACCGGTTCTTCCATCATCAAGGACTTTACCGCTCAGAACGTAGGTAGCTGGCTGCTCCCGGCCTTCATCGACGAGAGACTGAATGAAGAAATCCCAACCTTTAGCCTGATGCCTTATCTCTGCACCAATGTTACTCCTGCAAACAGCCTGTCTGTCCTGGCTACCAAGCTGAACATGATTGACGATGAGGAGAACAAGTCCAATGTTGAGATGAAGCGTGTACAGGAAGGCGCTGACTTCCCGATTGCTGAACTGAAACTTGCTGAGAGCGCAATCAAACTGTTCAAGTATGGACGCGCTGTACAGGCAACCTACGAGGCTCTGCAATACATGAGAGTTGATATGTTCTCTCGCACCATGGATATGATTGCAAACGACATTGCTGATAAGCAGTCTGACAGAGCAATCAATGTTCTGGTGAACGGAGATGGAAACGACAACAAGATTAAGACCATCTCTACTGCAACCGCTGATGTCGTTACCGTAGATGACCTGCTTGAACTCGCTATGCAGTTCCAGGATAACTCTGGTGTTCCGGTAACTACTCTCGTTACCAACAGAGACTTCTATAAACAGATTTACAAGATGATGTTCTCTACTGATGATGTTCGTGGCGTAACCAATGGTTTCACCTTCAACACTCCACAGTTCAACAACGTCAACGTAAATCTGGTATGGTCTAGCAAGGTTCCGAAGATCAGCAACAAGAACGCTGTTATCGCGCTGAACAACAACGTTACCCTGACCAAGTACGTCGCTAACAACATGAATATGCGCGAGATTCAGCAGAATATCCGCAATCAGACCCAACTGGGAGTAATCAGCGAGATTTCCGGCTTCGCCAAATACAATGACAAGGCGGCACTTGCGCTGATTTCCAAGTAAGCCAACACTAACAATCCCATAGATGCACCTTTGGATAAGGCCCCTTTCATCAAGGGGCTTTGTTCATAGGGCAATCCCATAGGAGGGATGCGGCGTGAGCGAATACTTGACAAGGGAAGATTTAAGCGCCCTTGAAGAAAAGTTTGAGAGCCAAGTTAGAGAAATAAACAACAAGATTGGAAATCTTGCAAAACGAGATACTGCCCAAAAGATATTCGACCAATTAAACGCTCAAAACAATCGCATTTATGAACTCGAAAAAAAAACTGCTCTCTTAGAAAGTGTGATAGGCTCGCTTAAAGAGCTTCCCGAGTCTATAAGCTCTCTAAGAGATAGTGTATTGGAGTTCAAAAATGCGCTGGACAGAACTCAAAACAATGTTGTCAACATAGAGGATGATATCAGAGAATCCTTGAATAATGCCATACAAAGAATAGACAAACTTGAACAAGGTCTTGACACGCAGGAGAAACGGGGTAAAATAGATGTTGTAGATTGGATAACTCAACATTGGGATAAACTTGTCATTGCCCTGCTTATTATCTATTTAACGGTGAAAAGCATTATATAACAAGGAGGATTTTTAGTATGGATAAACAAGAGTTTGAGAAAAAGAAAAAAGAACTGGGCGAAAGCGAATATATGTATATGCCGGTATCGGCATATATGTTTGAGATGGAAGCCAGAGAGAGAAAGGAACGCAGACTTTACAACACAATTCTTACGTTGATAGCTGTAATCATTATGATTGTAGCGGGATTCCTTTTATTCCTTAATCAATTTGATTTTACCACAGAAGAATATTCGCAAGAAGTAAGTGGTAGCGATAACGAAGATATGTACATTGACGATGGTATTCACCACAACGATACCCCTATGAACGAATAGGCTGGTGATTTTACCTAATGGCAAGGTTGTTCCAAGGCTTGAAAATCCGAAGAATGGTTCACAAGGATAAGAGCAAGCCGAGAAAAAAACTATACAAAGGTGTCTACACCAAAAAGATAATCACACCGTCCTATTCTCATTATTCGAGATCAAAAGTTCCATATAGTACTGCAAAGCCTAGAAAAAGGAAGGTACTTGTCAAGAAGAAGCGAAGATAGGGTGGTGTGAGGTGTGCGTCTTAAAGAGTTATCCAAAATTTCTACGATAAAAGAACTTGTTCAATTGCGCGACAGTCTCAATCTTACCGACAGACAAAAGGAAATCTTTATGTTGAGATTCAACAGGGGATTTAGCATTATCCAAATTTGCATTGAGTGCAATATGTCAGAGTCAACGGTATATAGAGAATTGCGCAAGATTGGAAACAAAATAGCGAAACTATAAAAGAGGACTGACGAAAATTCAGTCCTCTTTTTGTTTATATTGTCAATTGACGATGGGTAATTAAACTGGTATAATAACTACAAATGATAATTAAATCATTACACAAAACTAGAATGGAGGCTTAATAATGCACAACTCAATGATTCAGATGAGGATTCCAAGAGAGCTAAAAGGGTATCTTAAATCTGCCGCTTTTGATGCTGGAATGACTGCAACAGCTTACGTTATCCGTTTGCTGGAAAAAGACAGAGAAGAAAAGAAGGAGGCGCAAAAAGATGAACGATATTAAAGTTTTCGAGAATGATGCTTTTGGAAGCGTAAGAACAATAGGCCGTGAAGGAGATGTGTGGTTCGTCGGTAAAGATGTGGCTGAAATTCTTGGCTACACAAACCCAAGCAAGGCGTTGGCAGACCATGTAGATGAAGAGGATAAACTCAATAACGAATCGTTATCGAGTTTAGGACAACGCGGAGGTTGGCTTATTAACGAATCTGGACTATACAGTCTAGTGCTTTCCAGCAAACTTCCAACAGCAAAGCAATTCAAGCGATGGATTACCAAAGAGGTCATTCCTAGCATTCGAAAAACAGGAGGATACTTTGCAACTCCAAAAACCTACGTTGAAGCCCTCAGAGCATTAGCTGACGCTGAGGAAGAAAAGGAACGGTTGTCCCTTGAAAACGAGGAAATGAAGCCGAAAGCGGAGTTTTACGATGATGTTACCGGAAGCTCAGACACAATTGAGATTGGTGAAGTTGCTAAAGTTCTGAATTGCGGAATTGGTAGAAACAAATTGTTTGATTTTTTGAGGAAAGAAAAAGTTCTCATGAAGAACAACATCCCAAAACAGCACTTCGTAGACGAAGGATATTTCAGAGTAATTGAAACTAAGTATACAAAACCTAACGGAGATGTATCAATTAACTTAAAAACAGTAGTTTATCAAAAAGGCGTTGACTATATCAGAAAACTCCTTAAAAAGAAAGGGTATGTGGCGTAATCATGATTCATTTAGGCGATATAACGAAAATTGATGGGAGTAAAATACTTCCGGTAGACGTAATAATCGGTGGAAGCCCATGCCAAGACCTTTCAATCGCAGGAAAACGAGAAGGACTTTCAGGAGAAAGATCAGGACTTTTCATGGAACAAATTCGTATCATAAAGGAGATGCACAAAGAATATGGAACAGTTTACCCTAGATTCATGGTGTGGGAAAACGTCCCAGGAGCCTTGTCCAGCAACAAGGGGGAGGATTTCAGGATCGTCCTCGAAGAAACAGCGAGAATTGCAGAAGCAGATGCCGTTATTCCTAGACCTCCGAAAGGAAAATGGAAGAATAGCGGATGCATCATGGGAGATGGGTGGAGCATTGCTTGGCGAATATTCGATGCAAAGTTTTGGGGAGTCCCCCAGCGTCGCCGTAGAATCGCGCTTGTCGCAGATTTTGGAGGAGAATCCGCACCCGAAATATTATTTGAGTGCGAGGGCGTGTCAGGGTATACTCCGCAGGGCTTCCGTTCGTGGCAAGGAGCTGCCGGAGCTTCTGAAAAAGGCTCTGGAACGGCAGGCTGCATCTGCCTGAATGACCAGAGTGGAAACCGTATGGATGTGACGGAGGATGTTACGGCAACGCTCCGGGCAGAAAACCATGGACACCCGCCCTGCGTGATGGGGGCTGCCGGATTCTGCACCGAGCATTTCGCACAGTCCAGGGGCATCGGGTATGAGGAGGAAACCTCGCCTACTCTCCGTGCCGGTACGGTGCCGGAGGTGGTCTATGAGAACCATAGCCAGGACACCAGATACACCGACCCGCTGGAGACAGCCCCCACGGTCATGTCTACCTACGGAACGGGCGGCAATAATCAGCCCTTCGTGGTGGAAACGCCAAAGACGCTGAAGATTCGCTCCGGCTGTGAGGGCGGCGGCAATCCCTCCTGCAACCAGGGAGGCATGGCTGTGGTGGCTGCGCAGGGTTCCGTGATCGGAAGGCCCGACAAGAACGGTTCCTGGGGAAGCGGTTTGAACGAAGATGTATCCTTTACGCTGGACGCTGCTGACCGCCATGCGGTGGCTTACTGTATGACCACAGGCACTTACACCCAGATTCTTAAGGAACAGTCCCCGACCTTGATGGCAAGGGACTATAAAGACTCGCCTGTGGTGAACGAGGCAGGGCCGGAATGCGTTGTACGCAGGCTGACGCCCACCGAATATGAAAGACTGCAAGGTTTCCCTGACGGTTGGACGGATATAGGCGATTACATAGACTCCAAGGGCAAGAAAAAGCACACCGCTGATACAGCGCGCTACAGGGCGCTTGGAAACTCAATTGCTTTGCCACCGTGGAGATGGGTGCTGAAACGTTTGTGCAATCAATACGATAGATGTGCGACAATGGGCAGTCTGTTTGACGGGATTGGTGGTTTCCCTCTGATATGGGAAGAAATTAACGGAAAACGAAGCTGTTTATGGGCAAGTGAAATTGAAGAATTTCCGATTGCGGTAACAAAAATAAGGTTTTCGGAATAAATACAATTAAATAACTACTTAATCGTTAGACCTGTCGGAAATTCCGACAGGTCTTTTTTATGTCCCGAAAGAAAATATGACAGTTTTAAGAAGGTTATCTGACAGTTTTGGAATGTGATTCAACCGTATAATTATCTCAAAAGACATGAGAGATGAAGATGAATGAATATGATAGAAAAACTCGTAAAGTCCGGCTATCCAAGAAATGTTGCGGAAGAAATCTACAAGCAGTACATGGAATTTGAACAGATGAGTGGAAATCTGGACTTAGACAAAATAGAAGACAACAAACTGAACTTTGATTAGCGGGGTGAATGACATGGCCTACGAATATTATCCAGACCCAAGATATAATCCAATGATCGGAAGAACGATGCAGCAAGATTTAAACTACATCAATTCCTTTAGGCCATATCAGCCGATGGAGTATCAACCACAAAACCAGTTTCAGCAGATGAACCAGCAAGTTCCTCAGACGGCTCTACAGGCCGCTCAGACGCAGAATATGAACCAACCGTCCAACTTCACGAGGACACAGCAAAACGTATTTGTACGGGCCGTCACAGGACGTGAAGAAGCGATTGCCGCACAGATTCCTCTGGATGGTTCAATTGTTGCTTTTACGGATTTTGCCCACAAAAAGATTTACACAAAGCAACTGAATATGAATGATGGGTCAGCAATATTTGACACATACGAAAAAGTTGAAATGGGAAGCAAACAGGAAGAACCAAAAACAGAACCGGAATTTTCTTCCATAGACCCGAGCGAATACGTTAAACGCACAGAGATTGATTCTTTAAGGGCACAGTTTGAAAGGGCGATTGCCGAAATGTCTGAAAAGCTAAGACAAATCAATGTTCAAGAGGGAGAGCCGCAAGCGGTTCAATCTTCCGCTAAGTCTGGAACGAGAGGTGGAAACAAATAATGAACAATCAGATGATGATGCTTGTAAATATGATGATTCAATCGAACCCTCAGTTAAGGTCTGTATGGAATCAGGCCGTGCAGATGGCAAAGGGTAAAACACCAGAGCAAGGAAACGAAATGATTCATAATCTAGCCAAACAAATGAATCTGAATTTAGACGATGTTGAAAAACAGGCAAACTCAATGATTTCTCAATTTGGCAATAATCAAGGCAATTAAGCGCAACAGTGCTTAATAATATATATAAAATAAATCAAAGAAAGGTGGTAAAAGCGATGACAGATAATTTATCTGTTGCTGACGTTATGGCTCTGCAAAATCGTGATAATTGTTGCTACAATAATGGCAATGGTGGTTTTGGCAATTGGGGCGATGGCGGCTGGATTTTCCTGCTGTTCATTCTTCTGATTGCGGGACGAGGCTGGGGCGGCTACGGCGGCTTCGGCGGCGGATTTGGAGGATATGGAATCGGTGCAAACACTCCTGGCTTCCAAGGATATGCTACTCGCGCTGATATCAACGATGGTTTTGCTCTTAACAACATTCAGAATGGAATTACCAATATTCAACAGGGTATCTGCGATAGCACCTATTCGCTGAACAACTCTATTATGAATGGATTCCATGGCGTAGACAACGCTGTATGCCAACTTGGTTATCAGAACCAGCAGGGCATCAACAGCCTTGCATCCCAGATGGCCTCCTGCTGCTGCAACATTGAACGTGCAGTAGATGGAGTAAACTTCAATATGGCTACTCAGGCTAATGGAATTAACAACTCGATTCAAGGCGTTCGTTATGATCTTGCTACCCAGTCTTGCGATACCCGCAACCTGATTCAGAACACTACTCGTGATATTATCGACGGTCAGAACGCTAGCACCAGAGCAATCCTTGACTTCTTGACTCAGGACAAGATTTCCAGTCTGCAAGCAGAGAATCAGGCGTTGAAGTTCAAAGCAAGCCAGAGCGAGCAGAACGCATTTATTACTGCTAATCAAACCGCTCAGACTGCGGAACTGATTCGCAGACTTGGTGCTGATTGCCCAGTAAACGCCTATGTCGTTCAGCCGCCAACACCAGTAACCTTCCCAACCAATAGTTGCGGTACATTTGCTGGCTACGGCAATTGCAACTCTTGCTGCAATGGTTGCTGCTAAACACGTCCCCTTCTTATTCCGGCTATGCCGTTGATTTACTGAAAAGCGGTATCTTCGGATGCCGCTTTTTCTTATAGGAGGGACTTTATGTTTCAGGAAGAGCAGAGGAATTCGGGGTTTATAGACTGGATAGCAATATTGAGTTTCTGGATTGCCATCTTAAACCTTGAACAAAACATTGAGCAGTCGAAAGACCAAGATATTCATAAGGCCAACGACAAACAGCAAAAGGATATGCTCGAAGCAATTCACAGAGAATTTGATGAGCAGAACCAGAGATTGTCGTTGATAGAGCATAGATTAGATAAAATCATCCAAGAGTTAGGAGGAAATAAACATGAATTGTAAGCCAATTTGTCAACTTTGCGACAAAATTAGAATATCGCAGGCAGTTACCTTCACTGATGGGAATCTGATTATCAATCTACCTGTCGGAAGTTACAACGACGGAGAAAAGATTTGCATAATTCTCGCACAAACGATTCCGGCGGTCACTACAATCAATGCGCCCGCATTTATTACTATTGGCACTGGAACACAGCAATATCCGCTTACAAAGTGTGATTGCAGCCAGGTTACTGCTTGTTCTCTGAGAACCCGCACAAGATATTCTGTTTGCGTTAGCACCACCGCAACAGGAGGCACATTTAAACTGATTGGAAAACCATGTTGTGCTCCGAACAATAGATTAACCAGCATCAACGGAACCGCACCAGAAACACCGGCAACGCCAGCAGCAACTACAGCAAGTGTAGAGACTTCTGTAAAGGGGGTTAAGTAGTATGCACGAACTGAAAAAACTTATCAAAGACGAACTGCATGAGTACGGCAAAAAGAAAGAACTTTGCATTTCTGACGTTGAGCCTATCTGCTATCTGATTAAGGCATACAAGGGCATCATGGAGATTTGCGAAATGGAAGATAAAGAGGACAGAAAAAGGATATATAAAGAGATGGGTTATCCAGATATGCAAGCGGACGGAATGATTAACTTTTCCTATATGTCGGGAGATGGAAAATCTGATTACGCTGATTACATGGATTATCCAGACCAGTACAAGATGAAGAACTACAATCCTCTGAGAGTAAGACCATACCGCAATATGCCTGAAAGAAGCGGAATGTGGGGAAGAGACGGATATGACAACCGCATGATGAACCGCATGGATGGTATGTATGACGATGGCATGAGGCGTTCTGGCGAAACGGATCGGTACAACGACAATAGGGGGAGATACGTCAATATGCCGGAAGTGTATTCCAGAAAGGGTTATGACCCGTCTCGTGGTATGAACTACAAGCACTCTGAGATGGAGGACTACGAAATCTCCGATCAGGAGATTCAGATGTGGCTCAAAGAAATGGAGAACGAGGATGGGACTCGTGGAGCGCACTGGACAAAAGAACAGACAACTCCTCTTGCGAAATCTCATGGAGTCATGCTGAACGAGGATGTTGACGATACCATCTGGAACCTTGTAATGAACATTGTTTATTCCGACAACTGCAAGACTGCTAAGAAGTACGGCGTAGACAAGCCTGATTATTATGCAGACCTTGCAAAAGACTGGCTGGAAGATGAAGATGGATTGCAAGGCAGAGAGAAAGTTTCTGCATACTATGAGAACATCGTAAAAGCCGCTGAATAAAGACAAATAACTATTCTAAGTGCTACGCGATATGCGTGGCACTTTTTTATTGACTTTACTCTAATATAATGATACAATTTGTATAAGTTATATTATATTATACAGAGGGTGATTTTTTGGAGCACTTTTGTTATCGAGAGATAGCGAACTTTTACGACAGAGTAAGAACCTTGCTGGGAAGCACAGAATCTACCCTGCCGGATGAAACCATTGATTATCCCGAAAATGCGCCCTTTGCGGAACAGATTATCAAGAGAAAGGTTCCAAAATGGGAGGAGCTTGACGAGGATAAAAGACTGCTGTTTGAAACAGCGATTGTTTACCAGACAGCGATTCGAGTAAAACCATTTAGTGGCGGAAATAATCAGATTAAGATAGGCCAGACACAATCCCTGAAAATTGAGTACAGAGAGAATGAAACTGGGAATCTAGACGATGCTCTGCAAAGCACATTGGATGATCTGCTGGGTGAGCTTGACGAAGAATTTTCGGATGGAGGATTATCATTCCTTTCCTTTGACATTACGAACAGAAGGTGCAGACCATGAACTATCAATCGTTAGGAAACGACTTTCACAAACTCGTAATTGACTTCGGAGAGCCGATAAACCTGTCTGTTATTAACGGAGAGGACACACAGACATACGGTGTCAAGGCTTGTCTGGAAAACGCAACACAGGCAGCGTACAATCTGGTTGACAGAGCGTATCTTGTGAAGGGAAACATGGAAAGACCGGACGGACTTCCTTTTGAAAGGCTGACCGGAATGTATTTTACAAGAGAATCAGACAATTCGACATATCTTCTCAATACAGCGATTCCTGAACCGGTTGCACCAACGTTGTGTTTTATCTATGCAAACAAGACCAATGCAACTATCAATATTCTGGAAAAGACAAAATCCAGCATGGATGACAGAGATCAGTGGGGAAATCTGATTGAAAAGTATACTATCAGAGACGCAAATGTTCCTATCTACTGGTATACCACTCTGAGAAGCGATAAGATTCAGAACAACGGAAAGCTCGACCAGACAATCTATGCGGCCTATGTGCCGGCAAGATACGGTATCTGCAAGGGAGACAAAATTACCAAGAAGGACTTTGTAAATGGTGGATACAATGATGAGGTGTTCACCGTAGAATCTGTTGAAACAGCTATGGTTACGGCTATCCCGGAGACGGGGCAACTCTTGGGAATTGTCTCTATTCAGTTGACAAAAAATATTAACAAGGTTTTGGTGGAAGATGGCGAAAGCGAAGGCGAAACTGAAATTTGATTATCAAAGAGCAACATCCGACTTGATTCAGTTGTTGACGAAAACTTGCGACGAACTGATAGAAGAATTTTACGACGATGCAAGGAAATATCTGACGCAGAGAGCGAAAAACGACATTGAGATAGACCATGCAACATTACAGATGGGTGAAACAAACATTCGAGCGGCGGTAGCTTTCAAGGGGTATGCGCTGTTAGAGAGCTTTGGTAAAGGCAGTCAGATGGACACAGACAATCCGTATCTGGACGAATATATGCAAAGCGATTTGTGGAACCCGTTGAGAACAGGCCCAACCATCGTAGGCCGCTCTGCTGGGGAGTATCCGGACTTCTTTGGCAACAAGGCATATTCCACTGGAAATAAGGCCGGACAGCCTGTAGAGAGCGAACATGGTCGTGTGCGTTCAAGAAAACCCTCTTATTCCATCCAGAACGCAGAGAAGTGGTTTCTTGACAGCAATGGAAAGGTTGAGAGAAAACTTGACCTTGTTATGGATGAATTTATAGACGGGATGGACAAATACTTTATTTACGGGTAGGTGGTGATAAATATGATTGCTTCAAACGATGATACTCTGGGGATATGGGAAACAATTGCAACAGACCCATATATCACGCAGACGTTGGGGTTTGCGCCTGAAAACATCAAGCGTTTTAAAAACTCTCCCGACATGATAACGCAATACAACAAAGAAATCCATATTTATCCTTCTACGGCAGAGGACAGCAGAAGTAAAATTCAAAAGATACAGATTTATCAAATAGACTTCTTTGTTGTTGCGGAAGATTACAATTTGGCAAATGAGGCCAAAGACCAGTGTATTGCGTTGCTTCAAGATAAAATGCTAAAGCATTTTCACAGACTGGAACTGAACCATCCCGGACTGATTTTAGCAGTTCCACCTTCTCATTACGGAGTCGCAATACGCTTTCAAACAGCGTGTACGATTTATAATAAAATAAAACGATAGAAAGTAGAGGTAATTACTTATGGCAAGAAGTACTAACGCCACTCGTAAAGACTTGGTTTTCCCAGTTGCCGGACACTTTATGCTTGTTCCATATACCGCAGCGGGAGTTCCGAACTTTAACAAGGCTTATTCGTCCGCACATGGTATTGTACAGACTATCAGCCGTGATAATGCGCTGAACACTCTGGATTTGGCAGACGGTAACTCTCCGTATCCGGCAGCTACCTACGTTCAGACTCAGTCCGGTACTGTAACCTACACTCTGGGAACTTATGACCCTGAGCTGGAAGCGTTCGTTGCCGGTGCTGATTGGTCTAACGGCGATGCCGCTGATACTGAGATGTGGACTATCTATCCGCTGACTATTGATTCCGTCAACAAGGGAGTAACCTTTGCGGAAGGTTCTGCAAAACCGATTAGCGCAGAAAAGATGGTTGTTCGTGATGGATTTGGAAACATCTTTGAGCTGGCTGAGAGTGCAGCCTCCTTGACAACCGGACAGTTCCATTACGACAGTTCTACCGGAAAGCTCACCTTTGCGGAAGCTGACGTAAACGTAACTGTATACGTCCTGTATGCGTATAACGGAACCGGAGTATCCTCTGTTGCATACAAAGAAAACCCGAAGATCACCGCGTTCATGGCGATCATCATTGGTAGCACCAAGGACAAGGACGAGGCTTCCGAGCAGAAAGTCAACGTCATTGTTGACCGTTGCAGCGTTTCGGGTTCCATCACTCCTCCAACTTCGTCCAACGACCCAACTCAGGGCTGGACTCTGACTACCAACATTCTGAAACCTCGTGCTGGCAGAAGCCCGATTACTGTTAAGTTCGAGCCTGTAGCAGAGGAATAATCAAGACTGATTGAAAAAGGGTGTATCTATGGGGCTTAGTGTTGAGAAAGTAAATGAAATCTTTGAGGGGAAAGGGAAGAAGAAACTTCCACCTGTTATTACAGGAGAACTCGAAGAAGAAAAGAAGCAAGTGGAAGAAGTGCTTGACGAAGAAGATGGGGAAGAAGAACTCGAATACACCAAAGAGCAAATGTTGGAAAGAGGCTATTTTGAAGCCAACGGATATATCTTCGATGTTCGACCCATTACCTTCTTTGAGAGCATGGAAATTTTCAATGATAAAAAGGTCTGGATTCCTTCTAGATACGACCAGAACGGTGAGGAATTTACCGATCAAGAACTGGGACGTATGTTTATGAGGTTTTTTAAAAAGAAGGAGCCTGAACAGCGAGAAGCCACGCAAGTTGAGGCTCCCTCTAAAACCTCTCTCTTTAAGAGAAAGAAATCCGAGGAAGAATCTGTAGACTATTCTCAATATCCCGACGCATGGCCGATGATTAAATGGTTGGAGAGAAAGGTTTCTTATGACGGAGAACCGATTAAGTTCACCGACTTGGAAACCAAGTTCCTTCTAACTAAAGGAGAGATTGTAAATCTCCTCATTTATCTTTTTGAAATGTCGGGTTTTTAAAAGCTGATAAGAACGACGATAGCGATTCTGAATCAGCTAAAAAAGCGGATTGGGCGAACATCTTTTCAATCCTGATGGTGCATGGAAACATGACGAAGGAGGAAATAGGAAATTCGTCCCTTCCGTTCATATTTGCTATCATGTCTACTATGGGACGCAGGCTTTGCGAAAAGTTGGGCGTTCCATACAAATCAAAAAAAGAACAACAGCAGAATGAAGATGAAGTGGATTATCCTGTTCCAGAGGCTTCAAGGGCGAGAAGAAACAATACTAAGAAGAATCCAGCGTCCGACAATAGGAAGGTTTACTCGGCTGGAAGCAAACAGGATATTATTGATTTCTTCGGAGGACTAGCAAAGATAGAGGATAACACTTAAATGTTATCCTCTTTTGCTATATATAAGGAGAAATGAAATGGCAGAAAATACTACACAAGCAAAACACTTAACGAGTCTTGACTTTGACATAGACAAGATTCCGAATCAACTAGAATCAATCTCCAAAATGGTTGACAGCTATGCGGAGCAGATTCAGGAAAGTTTCAACAAGAAAGTTCAGTTCAATCCTTTTTCCGGCATTGATGAATCTAGTGGAACCAATACGCTGGAAAACGCCAGAAAAAACATAAAAAAGATAAGCGACCAAATCAAAGAATCGTTCACTGATATTACTGACGAACAGGGAATTATTTCATCCGTGTTTTCAAAAGAAGAAATCGAAGATGCAAAAGAACGCCTGTTGAGTTTGCTTTCTACTTATGGAAGAATTGGCTCTGTTAAGATTGACACAGATGCTAACAGTGAAGCTCTACGAGCGACTGTTACTACAATTGATGATTACGGAAGAAAGATAACCGAAGTATTCGCAACTCAAAGAAAAGAAATTACAAACGCCGCAGGAAAAGTTGTTGAATATCAAAACACTTGGCAAAAAGTATCCTCCTCTATTACAGAAAATCTTGAACAGCAGAGAAAAGCTCTTGAACAGCAAGAAAAGCAGAGAGAGAATTTCTACAAGAGAAATATGACTGAATCCGACTATCTGATTAAACAGAGGCAGGATGAAGCCAAAGCCTTTTCCGCGTCGTTAAAGGCCCAGATGGAAGCGGAAGTTCAGCTAGAGAACCAGCAGAAGAAAAGAATAGCGTACATGGACAAACTGATTGAACGTCAGAAGGACATGACTACCAAGTATTCTGTAAACTTGGGGGATGACTCTGAACTTGTAAAGCAATCTAGAGAGTTGACAGACCAACTGGAAACCATGAGAGATCAGGTTAGGGTTAACAAACAACTCAATGAAGAACAAGAGGACAGAACGGACGAACTGGTTAAGCAGTCCAGAGAGCTTGACCGGCAGTACAAGTCTCTGCAAAATCAGCCGAAGGTTCAGAACAGTTTTCTTTCTACCATTGATGCGGCTAAGTTCACAGTCGTTCAGGAAGGTCTGGACTTGATTCAGGAGGGTGTTGTAAACACTTTCCAAACTTTAAAGTCCGTTGAAGATCAGGTTGTCGAGATTACTCGTGTGTTCTCCGATGCAAACGTAAATATGGAGCAGTTCACCGATGATATGTTTACGCTAGCAACTTCTTACGGAAGAACCTTCGAGGATGCAGGAGAAGTTGTCCTTCGGTTTGCACAGGCTGGATATGATATAAGCGATTCTCTTGAAATGGCAGAAAGCACCATGCTTGCGCTGAACACCGCAGAATTGGATGTTGAGAACTCAACCAACAGCCTGATTTCCATTATGCGCCAGTGGAAAATGGAGACAGAGGAGTTCCCTCTTCTGATTGATAAAATCAACTATGCAGCAGACCATTACGCAACCACTTCCCAAGACCTTGTTGACGGACTTCTGCGTGTATCGTCTGCGGCAAAGAACGCTGGTATTACTTTCGATGAAAACATTGGCTTGCTGACTGCCATGCAAGAGACCTCTGGACGAACTGGTAAAGAGATTGGTACTGCGCTGAACTCCCTGATTACCTTTACGCAGAAAGCCCAAACAGATGGAACATTGGAAGGAATGGGAATCTCTGTATTTGCGGATGCGGCACAGACCGAGCTTCGGTCTGTAATGGACATCTGGGGAGACTTGTCTGAGAAGGTCAAGAGCGGAGGGACAGACTTTGTTGACTCTCTCATGAAGCAGCTTGACATGACCGACCTAATGAGTGAACAGGTTGCAGAGTATGCCGGACTGACAGAGGAGCTTGCCCAAATTCAAGAACTGGAACACCAGATGAATGAGCAGAACATTTCCGACATGGAGAAGCAGGAAATCTACGAGTTAGGCAAGACTTACCGTAGAAACTACTTCATCGCCCTGTTGGAGAACTTCAATTCTGTTCAAGAGATTGCAAATGACCTGCAAAACGCAGAAGGGCACTCCATGCAGGAAAACTCAAAGTACATGGATACCCTGACTGCGAAATACAATCAGTTCATCGGTTCTTTGCGAGAACTTGCGCAGCAGGCGGGAGAATCGGGACTGATGGATTTGTCCAAGAGCGTTCTTGACCTTGCGACGAACTTCAACTATTTCCTGAAAGATATTGGCGGAATCCAAACTGCACTTTCCTTGTTGCTCGGGATACTGCTTCAAATCAAGGGAGCTTCCATAGGAACCTTCTTTAGCGATATGTTTGGAACAGCATCTAAATCCATAACCGGATTTATCAACGTGATGAATACGGCGGTAAAAACAGGAGGAAAACTCGGAGCAGTACAGACTGCTCTTGCCAACATTCCGCTTGCAAGCAAAATTGGCATTGCCGTTACGGCTTATAGTGCGTTGAATGGAGCAGTTGTGGCAGCGCAACAGGCAGAAGAAGAAGCTCGTCAAACTACAATTTCAGCAGGAGAAGCCGCACAGGAGAACGCTTCTAGAATTGAGGAATTAAAGGAACAATATGATTCCCTTGCATCGATTCAAGGAAGGACAGAAGAACAAGATCAGAAACTCCTAGATGTATCAGAGGAATTGGAAGAAGCCCTTGGAGACGAAGCAATTGCGTTAAAGAAACTTCAAGTTAATTCCGAGGATTACAATAAGGTTCTGGAAGAACGAATTAAACTTTCGAGAGCTGCTAGCAAAACCGCGTTAGCAGATGCGACGAGAGCCGCCGGTGAGTCCCTAGAGGCATCAACTAAATCAGAAGGAATTCCTGGACTGCTTGGTTCGACCGAAATCGGAAACGAACTGATTGATAGAGACGAACTTGTAGATGAAAAAGGTCAACTGACTGAGGTTGGAAAAATCTTCCAGAGCATATATGGCGATCTTGAAAACATATATACATTAAGTGGAGAAATTAACTTCAATAGGCTACGTCCCGAAGATTGGAGCGCAGAGGGCTTGCTGGATTATTATAATGTGCTTTATGACATGAAAGCGGCTTTTGATGAACTCGGGGACTCAATGACAGATAGCGAAAGAGACGCTTGGGTTTCCACTGATGCCTATAGAGCAGTAACCGATGAACTTACAAGAATGGACGAGGATGCAAGTGCCGCAGAGTATGCTACCGCTAAATTAAGAGAAGCGTTTGCAGAATTCAATGGAGAAGCTCCGACAACAAGGGAAGAATTTGCAGATATCATAGACAGCATGATTAAATCCACAGAAGTCGGAGATGCTTTCAGGAATGTTGCGGAGGAAATGGCGAAAGACCTATTCCCTGAATGGGCTGACGCAATCGGTGACGCTGCAATTGCGACCAACGAATTTGAAGAAGCAGCAAAAACAGCAGAGCAAGAACTAACAAACATGAAATCCCATATGGAGAATCTTGCCAACATTGATTCTGCGTACAATTCTTTGGCCGACGCTGTAAGCGAATACAATTCAACGGGGCAGCTCTCTATATCCACACTTCAACAGCTCCTTTCTCTTGAACCGCAATATCTGCAATATCTGGTAAATGAGAACGGGCAGCTTTCTATTAACTCAGAAGGGTTCTTAAAGCTTGCGAATGCAGAACTTGATGAGATGGAGATTGCGGAAAAGCGGATGCTCTTAAATACCATTAAGAGTTTCCAGAGTGAAGCAGAAGCGCAAGCGTGGTTAGCCGCACAAACCGTAACTACAACAGAAAAACTTGCTGGATTAAATGCAGAACTTGCGAACACTATTTCTGCTCTTGCCACAACAAAAGGATGGAGCGATGAAACCGTCAAATCCTTTGCAAATATGGCAAATGCAATTTCTTCCGCGTTTAATGCAACAAGAAGTTCCATGCAGGAAACCTACACCTCAATTCCAACCTACACCGCACAAACCGCGTCTGCCGCAAGTACAGTCACAAAGTCCTTCTACGACCAAGAAACGGAAATGTTCGAGAGACTAAATCGCATGGGGCAGAAAACCACGCAAGAAGTCGTTGACTTTTACAGAGAAATGACAAAATCTGCGAAACTGTCCGCGAGTGAAAGACTGGACGCAGAAGAAAAGCTGTTCGACGCTATCAAACGGCAGTTGCAGGAAGCGAAAGAAGCGCAGCTCGATTACTACGATGATTTGAAGAACAAAATCGAAGCGAACGCTGACGCAGAGATTGACCGCCTGGAATCGCAGAGAGACAGCATAGAAGCCTCTTACGATAGCCAGAGGGAAGCTCTGGAAGATCAGAAGGAAGCAATCGAAGATGCGGCTGACGCTCAACTGGACGCTCTGGACAGAGTTGAAAAGGCCAAAGACCGAGCGAGAGAACGAGATGAGTATTACCGAGACAGAGAAGATATTCTGCAAGACATTGATTCTGCAAGCAGACGAAGTGGAATTGATGCCAGACGAGATGAAGCGGAAGCCAGAGAACGTCTGGAAGAGCTTGACAGAGAATATCAGGAAAAACTGGAAGATTACGAGATTGAAGATCAGCGTGAAGCAATCGAAGCCAACAAAGAAGCGCAACTGGCAGCAATTGAAGAACAGATGGACGCTCTGGAAGAATGGAGAGATTCTTCCATTGAGGACATTGAGGCCAGCATCGACGCTGTGGAAGCACAGAAAGAAGCACAGTTGGCGGCGATTGACGAACAGATTGCAGCCCTGAATGAAGCGTTTAGCGAGGAACAAATCAATATGCTTGCGTATCAGGCCATGACGAACGAAGAACTGTATAATCAGTATTACAACCAGTTTATTGAACCCATGTCGCAGGGTATGTACGACGGATTTGTTGCGGCAAGCGATGCCATGACGGACGCGGCAGCTTCTTCGGCAAGCAATATGCTGGCAGCTTATGAAGCAAACCTGATAGCTCCGTTAAGCAACGAACTTGCTTCTGTAGGCAGTATGCTTGATTCTTATATGAACCAGATGAACGAGATGGCAAACTTCATTGGGCCTCCGACTTATGAACAGTGGCTTGCGGCTAACGGTGGAGCAGGCAACGTTTCTTCTTACGACAATCGTTCTGTCAACATCCGAAATTACAACACAATTGCCGACGCTGCTTCTGGAAAGCTGTACGAGAACAGAATCATCAAGAAGATTACTGACAACTTTTACGCTCGGTAATATTGAATAATCTCAATACGTATAGTATAATTTAGGTATACTATATAAGTGCAACCTTAACTTAAAATGGAGGAACGACTTATGAATTTTATTAAAGACGCTATTAATAAAATGGCACTCAAACAACTGCATTATTACGCTCAACATCCAGAAAAGGTAACTGCCAGAGACGAAAAAACTCTGGAAAAGCTGTACGGCCTGCTGTGCAGAAGCCTCGGCATTTCTGAGAGCGCAAAATGGTGTATTGACTGGACTGTGGAGAAATTCAAGGATAGAGACGCTTATAATGCTCACAAGCCTTACGAAACTTGCGTAGCACCACAGAACGTTGTTCTGGACAATGGAGCAAACGCTCTACTGAAAATCATCGGCGGCATTGACAACACCACTCCTTTTGACGCAAACAACGCATACATTGGAGTAGGAAAGGACACTACACCGGAAAATGCAACTCAAACAAAACTGCTCGACACCGCAGCGTTTTACAAGAAGGTTGAGTCCGGCTATCCCCAGGTATCGGGAAGAACCATTGTATACAAAGCGACCTTTGACACCAGCGAAGCGAACTTTGCATGGAACGAGTTTGCGATTGCAAACGGAACCGGCGTAGGCGGTATTACCCTGAATCGCAAAGTTCAGAACCTTGGTACTAAGACCACCGGTATTTGGAGCTTGCAGATTACCATTTCTGTTACTTCCAACACCTAATTGATAAGAAAGAGGGGTATGAACTATGGCAAAAATGCCATTCTATGACCCCAGAGACTCGGAGATTTTAAGCCCGCTTATGGCGGGCTTCTCTGAGGGATTAGGGGTTTTGTCGGAAATACTCAACCTTAACACCAAAACCATCAAGGGCGTTGCGCTGGAAAAACTGACATGGATTAACTCAGAAGGTCATACTGTACTCGGTATGCTGTATCAAGCTCCACAGGGAAACAAACTGTGGCTGACTACGCCTTATCCAGTTATCCGAAAGAACGGGACTATCATTACCGAAAGCGCAGACCACTTTACCATTGACCCGATAGGCGGCGGATTGTTCTTTGAAGAACAATATGCACTTCTTGAGGATGATGAAGTTACCGTAGACGCTACTGTTGTAACACCGAGCAGTCAAGCTCTTTACAGCATTTTACAAGATATTTCCGACCTTAAGACAAAAGCTGCACACGATAAGGGATATTTTGCAAACCCGTCCGCATTGCAGGGAGCTGTTCCAACCGGAGCAGATGGAGATTACGCTATTGTAGGAACAACTGATACAATTTGGTTGTGGGACACTGACACACAAAGCTGGGTTGATTCTCACAAGGCGACAGACCTTTCCAATTATTATACCAAAGGTGAAACAGACAATCTGTTAAGCCAAAAGGAACCAAACATCTCTGCAAAAGGCTCTGACACCGCTTCTGACAACTTTTATTACGGCGGGCGTAAACAGTGGATTGATTTACTGTACAAGGTCAGGAACACCGCTCTGAGCGGTCTCGACACGTCTACGGCGCAGACCATTGTTGCAACTGACACCATTCTGGCCGCAATGGGGAAACTGCAAGCACAAATCACACAAAGCTCCACAGAAGTTTCGGGAGATATTGCTGCGATTGAATCTAATATTACAGACCTTCAAACTAATAAGGCTGACAAAACAGAGCTTCCAAACAAAGTGATTTCTGTTACATTGACTACTGCCGGATGGACTTCTTCGGTGGATGGAATTTATTCACAGGGAATTACCAACAGTGCCATTACAGCAAACATGAAGTTGAATCTTGCGCTTGCGTCTAACGAAATGATGAAAACTTTGGCTGACGCAGGAGTATACGGTCTAACAGCAGTAAACGACAATGGGACGGCAAGCGTGTTGGCATACGGGGAGCAGCCCACAATAGACATTCCTGTTCAGGTTGAGCTTGTGGCAGTAACGACGGAATAAGGAGGGAAAAGAAGAATGGCTAAAATTTACGGAACGCCAATCATGGCGGGAGGCGCAGGTGGAGCGAACAAAGACCTGCCGCCTTTGCTCGATAATTTCAGGGCAAAAGCGAAGGGAAATATAAGTAAAAAGGGACATGGAGAGGCCGTAAACATTATTGATAGTATTGAGTCTGAATTAAATGGCTTAAAACTATACGGCAAGAGCACGCAGGACGGGACACCAACGCCGGAGAATCCTATCCCGATTGTGAGTGCAGGTGCAAGTGGCAGCATTGTAACAACCATTACAGGCAAGAACCTGCTTACCGGGCGTTTGTACTACGGAAAATATGATTTTGACATTGCCCACATCCAAAATGAAACTGCGGTTAGTTTGCCCTACGTACCCAAAAGGGAAGAGGAGGGTATTTGCTATGCAGTTTCAGTAAAGAAAGGTGTAACTTATACTTTTTCGGTAACAAACCCCAACACCAACGCAAAGCTACTCCTTGCTCTGTATAGAACATTTGAGGACGCCACGGACAATATCAACGCCATAAGTCATATCGAAAACATTACTCCCATCACCCCATCGGAAGATGGAATCCTTGTATGCTTAATTGCTGGTACTTGGACCGACGGAATCACTGCAATACATGAATGCACTGCAAGTGAGCTTTTGCAACTTGAGATTGGCTCAACTGCTACTGCATATGAAGCACCTCACTCTCAAAGCATCACGAGCTCCACACCGAATGGCCTGCCGGGTATCCCGGTGGACAGTGGCGGGAACTATACCGACGCAAGCGGGCAGCAGTGGGTTTGCGACGAAGTTGACTTTGGGGTAGGGACACATACACAGCGCATTAGCAAGATTAACAGCTACAACAGTGAGACAGTTGGAAATATATGGATGAGCACAACAGATCAGTTAACGCCGGGAGCGACAGTATTGTACAAATTGGACAATCCTATTGTAAGCAATTTGGATGCAGAGGTGATTGCCGATTATAAGGCTCTCACAACTTATGCCCCTGTGACCAACATTATGACCAACAGCACACCGGCAGCGGGAATTGAAATTGAATACGCCAGCACGACCATGAACGTTGAACTCTCAGCCGACAAGATGGAAGAATCCAGAGCAAACGAACTTGCCGGAGCTGTGTGGGTTTATGCAGACCATGAGCCTACTTCTGTGAACGATGGAACGAAGATTCAGTTAACAAGAGAAGAAGTCGTTACATCTGATGGGGGCGAGGCACAAACCGTCACCAAAACGGTTGAATGGAATAATGAAGCCGATTTCTTCGCCCGTCAATTCACCTACAACTCCAAAAAGCAGTACCAGACCATGTTGGAGGGAGCGATTGCGACACTTGTACTGACTGGTGTTCCTGCACCGGTATCCGAGCTTGCCGAAACACATTCCGGTTCTTCTATCACATTAACATGGAAGAATCCAACATCGGATGAGTTTTACGATCACACCGTTGTGGTTTACAAGACCGATGCTTTTCCGACCGCGATTGATGACGGTACGCAGGGCTACAGCGGAACGGATGAAACGGCAACTCTGTCTGGATTGGCGCTTGGAAGCACCTATTACATTGCGGTATTTACCGTCAGCGCATATGGATTATACGGTGAACCACAAACCGTTCAGGTTGAGATTCCTGCCGGACAATTGCTTTCTTCGCTTGCGTCTGGAACAAAGGTTAAACTTGGCAAGTGGAACAATACCGACCTGCAATGGAAGGTTGCGAGGGATACCAGTGACCAGAAGATCAGACTGGTTCTGGAACCAACCAGCGCGTCCTTGCTCGGCAACAAGATGTATGATAACAAAGAACCATCGAACTCTGACACCAATAGACGCAATTACGGCAACAACCGATACATTTACTCCAACATTCATCAATGGCTAAACGCAACAGAGGCTACAAGTTGGTATACCGCACAACATAGCGCCGATGCTGCACCGGATTATTCCAGCCAAGCAGGCTTCCTTAGCGGATGGAGCGAGAACCATATTGCCGCGCTTGACAGGGCAACGCTGACGGTTTCGCGCTCTAGCACAGACGGCGGCGGCACAGAAACTTTCGTTGCAAGAGTAGCGCTCATCTCTACCGCAGAGTTGGGCTTGCAAAGCGGAACCGGCGGTGGACGGCTTGACATTTTTAACAGCGATGGAGATAGAAGCACGGGTGCATACTACTGGACTAGAACGCCTTACCCCTCGAGCTCCTACTACGCTTATCGGGTCGCGTCTGCTGGTGCTCTCAGCGGCGGCGGCGTCGTGTATAGCGCGAGTGGGGTTCGCCCGCTTTGTATCCCTGTATCTACTGCGTTAGTATCCTTAGAAATGGACGATGATAGATGCTATGTTGTGCAGTAGGACTGAATCCTATTTCATCTTTATCCATCTTCTTTATCTTTTTTTAAATCTTTATAAAATCAAGGAGGAAATATGTCCAACCGAAAAGAACTCACTGTCATTACAAAAGCAAAGAAGCTGATGGAATATACGTTTATGATAACCAACAGCGAAAACAGGTTTCCAAAGAAAATACGGTACACGTTAGTACAACGACTGCAAGACCTTTCCATGGAAATTATTGAGCTTTTGTACAGAGCGAACGATGCGGGAACTTTTCAAGAGGCAGAAAGAAGGGAGCGAAGGAAACTTCAAAAACTAGCATTGACAAAAAGTAATATGATGATGTGCCTTGTTGAATTTTCCTTCAACAGAGAATATATCAATGTCAAAACTCTTGAATATTGGACTGGGCTGATTAGAGACGTGAGGATATTAACGGCTTCTTGGATTAAGTCAGACAGTTCAAAGCAGGCTTAGAAACATCGGGGTATGGTTTGTCCCCTCGAACTCCAACAACGCTTATCAGGTCACGTCTGCTGGTGCTCTCAACAACAACAACAACAACGTGTATAACGCGAATGGGGTTCGCCCGACTTGACACTTATTAAAGACCGAGTAGCCAACAAATAGGGCGAAAACAAAAGTCAAGTTCAAAGGAAATCATATCCCTTCTTGCGAGAAGCAAGATAAACACATGATTGTCGATGCTCACACCGCGCTTCATGAAGGAGTGGGGTGAAACCAAATGGGCTGTTACGGCATGGATATTACGAAACATAAACCCGAAAGGAACGATACATGACCGACTTTGAAATAATGTGCTCCTTTGAGAATCTTTACAATGCCTACAAAAAGGCCAGAAAGGGCAAGCGGGATAAAGCCGCTTGCGCAGAGTTTGAGTTAAAAACGCTTGATAACATAGCGCGGCTCAGAGAAGAACTTGTAAGCAAGACTTACAGGATGCAGAAATACAATCGATTTATGGTGCATGAACCAAAAGAAAGAGTTGTAATGGCAAGTAGCTTTCGAGACAGAATCGTCCAACATTCCTTGTGCGACAATGTTTTGCAAAAGAGAATCGTCAAAAGCTTTATTTATGACAATTACGCCTCTCAAAAAGGAAAGGGAACTCACTTCGGCCTGAGAAGATTACACAAATTTATGCACCAGTATTATTGCAACCACGGAAGCGAGGGGTGGATTCTCAAGGGAGACATTTCAAAGTATTTCTATTCTATTGACCACGACATATTAAAAAAGCAAATTCAACGATATGTAAGGGACAAGGACATTCTGAATTTGTGCTATCTTGTTATTGACAGCACAGAAGGAAAAGGGCTTCCCATAGGGAACCAGACAAGTCAAACATTCGCACTTCTATATCTGAGTGGATTAGACCATTTACTTAAGGACGAGATAGGGGTAAAATACTACGGAAGATACATGGATGATTTTTATATCATCCATCACGACAAAGAGGAACTTAAGAAGTTGCTCGAAATTATTCAGTGCGAGGTTGAAAAACTTGGGCTGAAACTCAACCCCAAAACGCAAATATTCCCTCTGAAAAATGGAATTGACTTCTTGGGATTCCATAGTTATTTAACGGATAGCGGGAAAATCGTTAAAAAGCTCAGAAGAAAAAGCAAAAACAACGTAAAGCGTAGACTGAGGAAAATGGTTTCTTTGAGAAAAAGAGGAATGATTGACCGAAAGAAGGTTCTAATGTCCTATAACTGCTGGATGGGACACGCAAAACATGGAAACACATACCATCTTAGGAAAAACGTAGAGGATGAATTTGCTGATATGGTTGGCGCGAAGAAAGGAAGTGTTTCTAAATGACAATTGATGGACATTGGTACATGGCAGAATGTACTTCTACTAAAGAGCCTGTACCATATATGGATGGAGAAACCTTTTATCTGCCGGTGAACATTGAATTTCTGGAAGAATCACAGATGTACAGCTATCAGGAATACAGGTTCAACCTGCCCATCAACTATGATATTCCAGAAGAAATACCCGAACAGCTTGCGAATGTTCTGGACGAATTTTCCAGCAGATCGGAAGTTCTTGAAAAAGAAAATATTTCGATGTCGAATTATGGAGCTGAACAGGTAAAGGAGTGGTGTGAAGTTACTGGAAATCCTCCCACGGCAGACAGCGGTGTGTTTGCAAGCGGAGTGGATGAATGGAAAGCGGGAGTTGAATACAAGCTCAACGACCTGTTCACCTATCAAGGCAACATGGGATATGTCAAGCAACCAACCCTTACCTCTCTTGACGTTTATCCACCGTTCAGTGTTGGGACAGAAGCCTTGTATGGAGCAAGGCCGAAGCCTGATGCGGACGGGGTTTATCCTTATGTTTACAACATGGGAATTTATGAAGGTATGCTTGTAAGAGATGATGACGGAGTGCTCTATCGCTCCATTACTGGAACGCAGGAGAGACCAACCGAATTGCTTTATCATCCGAAATATGTACCAACTCTGCTGGAAAAAGTGGAAGAAGGTGGAGAAGAAGCACCATCTGAGGAATATCCAGAATGGGTTCGGCCAACCGGAGCGCATGATGCTTATGCACAGGGCGCAAAGGTAAGCCACAATGGAAAGAAATGGACAAGCGATATTGCGGCGAACGTTTGGGAACCAGGCGTGTACGGATGGACAGAAGTTATAGAGTAGGGGAAACCCTACTCTTTCTTCCAACATTCCGAAGAAAGGAGTGCATAAGATATGACCGATAATGAAATGGAAGCCGTTGTAAAGCAAATTGCGGAATACATGGAATCCAGCACAGTAAACTCTGCCAAGGCAAAAAAGAAAAAGAATCGCAAAGGTATGTATTCCAAAGTAATTGTTGCATTGTGTATATTGCTGGCCGTAGGATACACCGGAATTTGCTTGCTCATGCAATGGGTTCATGGATTTCAACCCGAACCACAGCTAACAATTGCTTTCTTTGCTTTTGTTGCTACTGAGCTTTGGAGTTTATCAAAGATCAAGAGAAGCAAGAACGACAGTAACAAAGAATAACTGTCATAAAAAATAAACAGAAAGGAGTGATATATATGTTCAAGGTAGAAGTCCACAAGGCAGATGCTTGGTTAAGATCATCGGAAGTTCTTACCAGCGGCTCTAGCAAGGCGTACAAGGCAACTTTCAACTTCATACACCCAATATGGAACGGCCTTACCAAAAAGGCTGTATTCAGGGCTGGAAGCGTCGTGAAAGAGCAATTTCTGGCAGACAGTCTTTCGTGCGAAATCCCTTGGGAGGTTTTGCAAAATCCTGGGGCGAAACTGGAAGTTGGCGTGTATGGCGTTGATGGAACAGGTGTTGTGCTTCCGACCGTATGGGTAAAAGCAGGAGTTGTTAAGCAAGGAACTGTAGAAGGCGATGAATCGAAAGAGCCAACTCCCGATGTTTACGACCAGATTGTTGGAGCAATTGGCCCGCTAGACCAGCTCACGACCGAACACAAAGAAAATCTTGTGGAAGCAATCAATGAAGTCAAGGAGATTGCCGACGCAGGAGGAAGCGGTGGTGGAGATCAGGGAACAATCGACCACTCGAAACTTATCAACAGAGACGTTGCAGACCAGCATCCCATGAAAGCAGTCACAGGACTTGAAAACGCCTTGCAACAGACCATATCGGTTGACAAGCTGGGAGACACTATGAAAGTGGATGAGTTTGGCAAGATTGGTGTAAAAACCACGGACGATATGGAACAGGACAACACACTCCCCATTACCAGTTCAGCGGTATATACCACCGTAGGCAATATACAAGCTCTGCTGGATACTATTTAAAAGGAGGAATAAAAGTATGGCTATTAACAAAGGTGCAAGAGTAGCTACGTTGGCGGAGGAAAACAAAACAAACATTGCAAAGTCAATCGAATCAATCACCAATTCGAGAAATACTATTAGAAACAAACTGATTGATTTTGGGCTGGCACAAAACAACGACCAATTAGCTGCACTTGCGACAGCAATCAGCAATATTACTGACAACGGGTCTGTTCAGGCAAGCGTAAAAGAAGGGGAAACATACCGTATTCCGAAAGGTTACCACGATGGTTCCGGTACTGTATCCGGTGTATCTGGCGGTGGAAACTATAACCTGCAAAGCAAGACCGTTACTCCAACAAAGGCACAGCAACCGGTTACTGCTGACGAAGGATATTACGGTCTGTCTGACGTTACCGTAAAAGCTATCCCGGAAGCGTATCAGGACGTTACTGCCGTTACTGCAACTGCCGCTGACGTATTGGCAACCAAAGTCATTGTAGACGCTACCGGAAGGGTTACAACTGGTACAATGCCGAACAACGGTGCTGTCAGCAAGACACTTGACTCGGCTACAACCAACTATGCAATTCCTGCTGGTTATCACAGCGGAGCAGGTTCGGTCAATGTCGTTACCGAAACCAAGACCCTTACTCCAACAAAATCTCAACAGGTCGTTCCGGCCACTTCCGGCAAGGTTATCAGTTCGGTAACTGTCAATGCAATTCCTGACAATTACGTTGACACTACCGACGCTACCGCAACTGCTGGAACTATCCTTGATGGTGAGACTGCTTATGTTGGTGGAGTAAAAGTAGAGGGTACAATGCCAAACAACGGAGCGGCAGAAAAGACTCTGACTACCACAGAGACAAGCTACACAATCCCAGAGGGCTATCACAATGGAGAAGGCACAGTTATTATTGTTCCAGAGCAAAAGACTGTACAGCCGAGCAGAAGCGAGCAGAACGTTACTCCAACAACCGGAAAGGTTCTTTCCAAAGTAACTGTAGGTGCTATTCCGGCGAACCTGATTGATACTACCGATGCAACCGCAGAAGCATCTGATATTCTTTCTGGGAAGATTGCTTATGTAAACGGCGTAAAAGTAACCGGTAGCATGACCAACAACGCGGCGGTAAACGGAACTATTGACGGATTGACTACTACCTCCTATGTTGTACCGGCAGGATATACCACAGGTGGAACTGTAAGCCTTACCAACAGCATTGAAACTGCTCTTGCTGCCATCTAAGCAAGGGGGAATCAATGTGAGTGTACAGAGTGAAATCAATAGAATCAAAAGCAACATAGAGAGTGCTTATGACGCTTTGGCTTCCAAAGGAGCCACCATGCCACAGACACAAAACAGCGAGAATTTGGCTTCAACAGCGCAAAGCATTAACCTTGAATCCGAGCACAAATACATCACAAAGGCCCTCCCTGCTTCTTCTTGGAGCAAACAGTCAAACGATGTTTATATGCAGACATTCACCGACCCTAGAATTCCGGCGTCCTATAAACTGGATATTGGACTGAGCAGCGAAGAACTTCTGCAAATTATAAATGATGGAGTTATGAGTATTCGTGCCGACAACAACGATGGAACTGTAGAAGTGGTATGCCTTGGAGAAAAACCATCAATAGGCCTGAATCTTCAAATTGCTTTTGTTAAAGTTGTTCAAGCATAGGAGTGATTTATTGTGAACATTCAACAGTACAGCACTGTGAATAAGTCCAGCAGAAACGGTTACAAGCCAATGTTTATCTGCTGGCATATTGCAGACGGAACTTACAACGGAACAATTACTTGGGAGAGAAATTCTTCCAGCCAGGTTTCCAGCCATTTTGTATTAGGCAAGAACGGTGAGGTTGCACAGCTTGTTCCTCTTGACATGGCGGCGTGGACACAGGGAGGAATTAGGAATCCTACCCATCCATACGTCAAGTCTCACCCAAGCGTCAATCCAAACCAATACTGCGTGTCTATTGAGTGCGAGGGATTTTGGAAGGAAACCAAAGGAAAACTGACCGATGCACAGTTTAATTCCGCTGTTGAATTGACAAAACATATTGTATCTGAGGTCAAAAAGTTGTATAATATAGACATACCAGTTGACAGGGAACACATGATCGGACACTGTGAAATCAACACGGTTACCAGATCGCACTGTCCCGGAGAGCTGTTCCCGTTTGACGAACTGATTGCAACAGTCAACAAACAGAGTGGCAACAAACCGACAACCGGAAGTGGCACTTCCGGCAATACTTCCACCGCGGATGCCAAGTATCACTACACTGTTCAGGTGGGAAGTTACAAGAACTCCATCAACGCAGAATCCATGTACAATGAGATTTCCAACATGGGTTACTTTACTTTCAAACAATCCGTAGCCGGAAACACAAGGGTTTGTGTTGGTAAATTCGAGAACAGAAATGACGCTGAGATTACCAGAAAAGACCTGCAAAAGAAAGGCTACGAAGGATTTGTTACAGCACTCAACGTATAACGGTAAAGAAGGAGGAAAACCATTATGGCAAACTACAAACTGGACGGAAAAAAGTTAGTAATCGTTCCTGTAGGAAGTATGCAAACAACCGCAGAGAAATTAAAACAAAGCCTGAACGGCGTGCTGGGAGAAGTCAAGATTCTTCCGTGCGAGTATCAGGACTATGCGGACTACTACACTCTGGCGAAAGAGGAACCGGACTACACTCTGTTCCTGATTCAAGTAAACTCGAACGAGAGACTAGTTCCATGTGTATGCGAGAATACAACCGATACCAGAGAAAGAGACGTGAAAGAAAGCCAAGAGGCTATCGCAAAACTCAAACATTTCTTTAGAATGAAGCGCAACGACATTAACATTCTCGGAAATTACCGCATTGACTATGATGTTGTGAAAGACATTAAGACTACCAACGACCGCTTCTCTTGGTATCTGCTGAATAAGAAACCTATGGTATGCGCTAAGGTAAACGTTGCGGAAATGGGAGAAGATAATCTGGCGGATGCTCTTGCGGAAGGAATCAGAGAGTATTTTGTCAGCAAATAAGGAGAAACAAGTCTATGAGCACACAAGAAATTATTGTAACTGTCATTCTGGTTATCTTTGCCATTTTGGTTACATTCGCAACCATTATGATGAAGGGCGGCATTAAGGAATGGCTGAAATGGGCTGTAACCGAAGCTGAAAGTTATCTGGGCGGCGGAACAGGTCAATTGAAACTGCGCTATGTCTATGATTTGGCCGTAAAGCAGTTTCCGATTATCAAATACGTTCTTCCGTTCTCTGTCTTTGAAGCGTGGGTAGATGAAGCCCTTGTATGGATGAGACAGCAGATTGAGGCTAACGCAAAGATTGCTGAATATGTGGAGACACCGTTTGCAACTCTGCAACTTTCAGACATTGTGTCTAACTCCAAGGAGCAATAAAAATCAATCAAGAAACAAACAAGAGCCTGTGTAAAAAGCAGGCTCTTGTCATAAAGAAAGGGTGAAGCAACCCAATGGCGAATTACAACAGCAACATATTCTACAACCGAAGCGTCAACCAAAAAGGCGCAAAATACAATACGGTTGCTTACGTTGTATTGTTCAGGATAACAGACGGACTGACTATAGGAGACAGTGAGTATCGCTTGTGGGCCACATACGCATTTACAGAGGGCACACAGGTGCTTTCTGACGGGTGGGCCTTGAACGCTGACTACAAGTTCTTGGAAGGTCTGGTAGCCGACGATTCCGACGTTATTGCGGCCAGACTGTTCGAGATTTTCGATGAGTTTGGCGTAAAGGATTTGGCTGTAGAATTGGTAGCGTCTCTAATTGTCAACGATAATGTTGAACTGCTGGAAGATGCAAAGATGTTTGCTGAAATTCTTGCAAGGGACGATATTAACGCGCAGGAATTTGGAACGGTTGAGGCTTTCATTGAAGCTATGGACGATATGGGCTTCTCTGAGCTGTCCGAATTGTTTGCAACCATTATGACCTATGACAGACTAAACGTCACTGACGGAGACCCACAAGCGGCTGTATCGGACTTCTATGTAACCAAAGATGAAAATGGACTGTATGACCTTATCCTGCCATTCAACCTGATTGTAGACTACAACAAGACAACGCTTCCATTTATGCCGGAAGCTGTAGACACTTCTGTAGAGCTTGCTGGTGCTGACGGGGAGATTGTTCAGGACACCGTATACAAGAGCCGTGTGTTTGATATATTTGCTGTAACGATGGACGGACTTTCTGCCTATGAGAAAGAACAGGTTAAGAAGGATATTGCAACCATTCTGCACTCTATCAAGAAGGACACGAAAGTTATTACCTTCGCAAACAATGAGACTGCGTTCGATGTTAAGTACACCGGTCTTGCGAATATTGACATTGACGCTGCCGGATGGATGGAGTTTGAGATTCCTTTGAAGTCTGCTGCCGCTATGGGACACAAGCAATTTGAGCAGAGGATGAGCGGAAGCGGATTGATAGTAAACAGCGGAAGTGACCCTGTGGGCGCTATTATAACGATTACAGGCCCCGTAGACAACCCTGGATTCACTTTGGGCGATACTGCGTTCAGTTGGACAGGAACCGTCCCACAAGGTTCACAGCTCGTTATAGACATGGACGGGCAGTCGTGTTATATGCTGGATTCAGAAGGAAAGAGAACACTTGCCACAAAGAACCTTCAAGGTGAATACGTCAAGATTCCTGTAGGGTCTATGGTACTGCAAGCAAACCAGAACACCGAGGAACACATTGAGTCTCGGTGGAGAGAGCTTGTACTGTATTAACAAAGAAAGGAGGAGGATTTGCATTGCCAGACGCACCGATGAAAGAACTCACCAAAAAGGTTTATGTTTATAACAAGAACAATGAACTGCTGGCATACTTTGACGGAGAACCGCCGTCCTATCCAGAGAACAGAATCGACATGATGATTGAGCCGACCGTTACGATTGAATCAAACGGAGCAAGCACATTCACTTTTTCGATGAATATGTATTCTCAAAAATGGCAGGATATTTCTGACCCTGAGAATATTTATCTGGTGGATGGAAGGAAGTATGTGTGCCTAAACGAAACCGGAATTGTAACAGAAAACGAAACCGTTACCGTTACAGCTTATGAGACATGGAAACTGCTTGAAAAGAGATATGTTCAGGCGTACAATGTTCCAAAAGAGGACGAATTTATTGACGATCAAACAGTCTGCCTGCTTCCAAAATCCACAGAACCACTTGTTGTTAACGGAGTAACCTACACCAACAACCCCTATCCCAGAGGTTCTGCCGGATATAACTATTGGGCTTTGCTGCAAGGGAGCGGATGGACGCTGGCCTTCTGTGATGTTATTGCGGACGGATTCAACGCCGCAGAGGACTATGGCGTATTCAATGTAGAGACAGACCAGAAAGACCTGCTTTACAATCTGGAACACGTCAGGGACTTGTACGGAGGTATCTTTGAGTGGGACAGTGTAAACCAGACGTTGAGCGTTCACGATTCTTCAAAATGGAACAATGACTATGGATTTGAAATCCGCAAAGGAAAGAATCTGCAAACGCTGACAATCTCAATGGACACCGATATTACTACTCGCTTGTACCCGTTAGGAGAAAACAGCCTTAACATTTCGGCTGTCAACAACGGGAAGCGGTATGTGGATGACTTTTCCTACACCACAGCAATTTACGAAAAGAATCTGCAAAACTCTGATATTTACGACCAGAAGCAGCTTTTGTATTGGGGACAGGAACAGGTTAAGAAACTATCCCGGCCGAGAAAGAACATCAACTGCGATATCGTAGACGTTCGGACAGTGGAAGGCCGAGAATATGAAACCTTCGACATTAACCACCTTGCCACCGTCGTATACAGCGACGGGCCGGAACAGACCTTAAAAAAAGAAACTTTAAGAATTATCTCTTGGACATACAATGTCTTTGCACCCTATCAGGCCACAATTGAGCTTGGAGATAAACTGCAAAACATGGTGGACTTCTTAAAGCAGTCCTATGAATCTGGAAACAAGGCTGACAGCGTAATTGACAGCGGCGGGAGAATTGACTATGACAGCCTGTGGGACTATGAGAATGGAACGTATTGGGGCGATACCTTATACAAGTACATCCATGAAACAGAACACAGACTGGAAATTAAAATTGACGATGTTGAAGGTTCGTTGGCTGACTTTATTGTGGAAGCGAATGAAACTTTTGCGACCATTGAAGCGTTGGTTAAGTTCGAGACGGAAACGACAACTGCGATTGCGAACTTGAAGATGTACGCTGATGATACATTTGCGACGATAGAGTCCTTCGTCAGTTTCCAGACGCAAACTTCTCAGCACTTTGCTTCTATTACACAGTATGTAGACTCTGTATCAAGTGAAGTAAGCATTGTTGCGGGCGAAGTAAACAGTCAAGGGCAAGAAATTGCTCGGATTTCTGTCAGAGTAAACAATGTTGAGGGAAGTGTAATTGACCTCGAAGCTGACGTTATTAACTTGGACGGAGACATTACAAACATAAACAGTAAAGTTACTAACATAAACGGTAGATTAAATGCAGCAGAAGGAGACATTGATTCGTTAAATTCAAGAACAGCAACAATTGAAAGAGCATACATCACAGAAGCGGACGTTGATAGAATTGTCGCAAACGAAATTAACGGTATAACTATAACTGCAAGCAAAATATATCTAGGAGGACGCCAATGCCAAAGCGTCAATGTAATGAGAAACACACAAATATCGAGATCTACTAGCTCATTTGTGACTAAGGTGATTCCAACAATTAAGAACGGAGTTGTTACAGCAATAAGAACAAACACAAGTTCAGCAGTAACCGCAGTTGCATTAACGAACGCTAGTATGGCAACTGTTGTAGGATATGCTAATTAAACCGGGAGGAAGTCTTAAATGATTAAAGTAAAGATAAGGGACATTATGATGATTGAACCCGTGGGAAAAAAACTTATTTCTTATGAGTGGGGAACTCCCGCCAAGAGCTATAATGTATTTAAAGTTATAGATGCAGTTTTCGGGCAAAGAAACTTCTTTTCTTCCGAGAAGTCAAAATTGTTCAAGAAATACGGAGAAAAGGATGGGGATACTATAAAAATCAAAGATGAGTTTGTCGAACAATACAAGGAAGAAATCGACACTCTATTGAATTTGGAAGTAGAAATACCAGATGTTGAATTTACCTTGCAAGATGTTATGGAGTCTGGATATATTGATTCAGAATTGGAATCAGGGAAAATAGACAAGCTAACGCCTATAGATATGTACAGAATAGAGACGTTTCTTAACAAAGTTCAAGAGTATGCAATATCTGATATAAAGGCAAAAAGAGAGGGCGCAAAATAAGCGCCCTCTCTTTTTATGTCCTCATTAAAACCGTATATCCACCAACATCGGGAACGTTCACTCTACCCCTTTGGGGTGATTTGAAAAGGGGTTTTCAAAAAAATTTTGTTAAGCAAAAAGCCCCTTCTTTTTACAGAAGGAGCTTTTTGCGATGACGTGATCTGCTTTGAAGGTTTGATAATGAATGTTAGAAGGTGTTGGAGGGAAAGGTGAGAATCGAACTCACACTAGCGGTTTTGCAGACCGCTTAACCACCACGGTTGACCTTCCCATATATTGTGTATTCGGGTTGTTTACTTTATGAGTCTCATAACAACCAAGAGACATTCAAATCAAAAGCACGATATACAATGCAGATGGTGCTCACAGTTGCATTATACGCGAATACACAACATTTGCTGGATTTTCTTTCGCCTCTCTAAGTGTCTTGGTTGCGTTAAACCCAGCGAAACCTCCCTCTCACACATAGGGATATGCGGCGTGGCTCTCCGTCGTGTCGCAGTTACTATCGGTCTGTATTCCGTCCGGCTTCCACGGATGGGAGCGACCCAGCTAATTAAAACCCTGTACAAGACGCATCCTGTGCAGACAAGCAGCAGTCCGCAGACATGCTGCCGCAATTCAAAAACTAGGATGCTGTCGTAACATCATCCGTACAAAAAGCAATAATGCTTTTTTGATTTTGCATCCCTTTGAGATGGCGGATTGCTCTCCCTGGTGGTGTTTCGTGGGATTGAACCACGACCCTGACACTTATAAGGTGTCTGCTCTGCCTATTGAGCTAAAACACCATATACCTCTGCGGGCTGTAGTGTGCAGAGATATATATGGGAAAAAATCAATGCCAATCGCTGAGGATTGATGGAGGCTTCGGTGAGACTTGAACTCACGACATTCGCGTTAACAGCGCGACGCTCTAACCAACTGAGCCACAAAGCCATATTTCCGCACTTATTTGTGTTCCCTGCGGATAGGAACATACCCGCCAAAAATCGCTACGATTTTTACTCGCTTATCCTATATGCCCCACCACGAACATATAGGAATGGAGCCAACAGCGGGAATCGAACCCGCACATTCTGCTTGGAAGGCAGATGTTCTACCATTAAACTATGTCGGCAAAAGAGGTAGGCCGCATGGAAAAGAGAAAAAAGCAAACGTCATTTTGAGAAGATAGGACAAATTGGAAAGGAGTGTTATGCAAACAGAAAAAATCACAAAAGAAAAAGGATGTGTTATGATGCGGTACACAAGATGCTGTTAGATACAAAACAAACTCCATGCGGCCCTTTTGGCTGGGATGGAACGATTCGGACGTTCGTGTGAGGGAGTCAAAGTCCCTTGCCTTACCACTTGGCTACACCCCAATAATTACACCAGCTTCGTTCGGTGTAACTGTATTATAGCACCTTATTCCTGCGAGGTCAATATCCAATCGACCTCATTTTCCATGGTTTCGCACCAATTTGTTGAGTTTGCATCAAATTCTGTTACTCCCTGATTGTAAAGTGGTGCAATATCGTGAATTGTAGTGCCGCCTGTCTGGCTGTACTGCCATGAATCTGGATTGCAGAACGTATTAGACATAAACTCAAACCACTCCACAATACTGTCCTCAACAGAATCAAAGGTATCATACTGTTCAGAGCTTCTGACACCGCCTACAGAGTTTCTTTCTGGCACATACTCATACCTGAACACAGAGAGTGCAAACTCGCTGGAAATGCCGTACTCATGGCTTAAATCCACAATGAGGCGGCACATGGCGGGAGTACACCAGTCCGGCGCATAGTCAAACAGTTCCCATGCGGTAACGTTCGAGACAGTAGTAATATCAAAGCTGTCTGTCTGGCTGCAAGCCGACGCTGCAAGCGCACCTGTAAACAGGGATGTTGCAGATAACAGTGCAACCACGATACCTTTGATCTTGTTTTTAATCTGCATAGTCATAGTGCTCTCTTTCGTAAAATTTTTGATAATCGCCTTCAAAGGCCAATCTGATTTGTCCCACCTGCCCTTCCTTGTTTTTTGCAATAGTCAATATACGGTCTGCGCTTTCTTCGTTTGGCGCGGTGTTGTGCAGGAGCATGATAATGTCTGCGTCGTTTTCGCACTGTCCCGACTCCCTCAAATCGCTCATAGATGGCTCATTTACGCCATTTCTGGACAACTGAGATAGAGCGACTACCATTATTTTTCTCTGCTGTGCTAGGTTATGAAGCCCCATAGAAATATTCGTGACCTGCTCAAACCTGTCTTTGCCTCTTGCCTTGACAAGGGATAAGTAGTCCACAAAGATAATCTCTGCGCCCAGTTCAACCGCTTTTGATTCGATTTTTGACACCGTATATCCAGAAGCCGGAACGATAAACAGGTCTAGGTTGCTGAACGCACTGGATGCAGTCGCAATCTTCTGCCACTCCAAAGCCGATTCTTCACCGACCAATCCATTCTTGATGTTCCTGAAACTAACGTGTGCAAAATTCGATATTGCACGATCATAAAGTTTTTCTGCGCTGGTTTCCAGCGAGAAATAGGCAACTCTGTGTGTCTTTGCCATGTGCAGGGCCATTTGAAGCGTGATAGCCGTTTTGCCAGCACTCGGCCTTGCCCCGATGATAACAAAGTCACCCTTATTCATAAATGTGTACTTATCTATCTTGGCAATACCAGTTGTAATATATTGCTTTCTCTTTCCTTCCTGGTATTGCTTGTAAAAGTTCAGAATACCATCTTTTGCGCTGACGCACTCATCTGCCTTGTCTGCGCTCAATGATTCTGAAATCTTGATTACGGATTCCTGACATTCTTCAATCGAACTCCCTTCCAGCAGCTTCGCCTGTAGCTCCGTAACGCTCTCGTAGGCCCGTATACGCTTTCTTGACTGGATAACCAGTTGAATGTACTTTTTGAAGCTAGAGACGCCTGGAAGGGCTTCTACCATGCCTACAACAAGGGTTCTGTATTCTGTTGGAAGGTTTGAAACTACCGTGATTGTATCTATCGGCTGGTTTGTTTTAAAGAGATACGAGATTTTGTTGAAGCAGGTTTTTGTGACTTCGCTTTGAAAGTCTCCTGACGTCAATTTGCTCATAATCTCTGGAACGGTCTTTTCTGGTTCAATTAGCATACAGGCAATCAACGCCTGCTCTGCTTCTACGTTTGGACTAATCGAGATATTTGTACTTTCCTGCTGATTCTGGTTTTGTTTGGGGCGATCGTCTATCATTTGAAAATCCCTCCGGTTTCTTCAATTCCACAAAGTTTTCGTCAAGGTAATCAATGTATCTCCCGTTAAAAAAAGTGCTGCCAATCACCATGTATTGTTCTTTTCCTGTATCCTTGATTTCTTTAAGATATCGGCCTATTGCGCGGCTGATTTTCTCAACGCCAAGCTCATGAATCTTCTTTTTAGCAGCGTGTGTGACCTGTCCTTTTCCCCGCTTGATGGGATAGAGCTTCCACACAGCCTCAAACGTGGTCTCAATGGAAGGTTTCTTTTCTTCCTGCTCCTCTAACGTTTCTTTAAGAGGAATGACCATGCTTCTTTGGTTGTCAATCTCAGCAAATCCTTTGTCAATTAAAGCACTGACTGTTTTTCTCATGTTATCGTAAGTTTTTTGGCTGTACCCCTGTTTCTTTGCATACTTGGTAATTTGTTCTACTGTAGTATACTGACTGTCCTCGCTCCAAATTTCAAGCAGGCGATACATAGCAATTTCCATCAAACCTAAATCTGTAATATTATTCATCGTAAAACCCCCGAAAGCAAAAAGGAGGGAATGAGGAAACCCTCATTCCCTCTCAAAAACTACATGCTAGAAAGGCAAGTCCTCTCCATCCTCTGGTTCAACGTCAGTATAACCTTCATTCTGTGCAGGCTGAGAGGCCACAGGAGACGATTTCTCCGGTTCGGCGTTACTTCCTACCGACGGAGGCTCAAATCCTTCTGGAAGGTAGCTGGGCTCCTCTCCGAGAATGTTCATCCATTTAATAACAATTTCAGTCCACGTCTTAGGAGCACCATCTTTACCTGTGTACGATCTGGATTCCACCTTACCAATTGCGCACACGACGCTTCCTTTTTCGATATTGCAGGCATAATCCGCAATTCTGCCGAACGCCGCACAGTTGCAATACACAGAACTTCCATCGTCCTTCTTGTAAGCAAGAGAGAAAGATGCTTTCAGTGTGTCCCACTGCCCAATCTTTTTGAGTTCCGGCGTTTTGGTTGCGTTACCCACAACCATAATGATGTTATCTTTCTTTGCCAGCCATACTTGCATTATCTGCACCGTCCTTTAATTTAACTTCTTGTGCCATTTTGTGCGCTTCATCGAGCTGGTACTGAGCGTTCAAGCCTTCGTTTCTAACCTTCTCAACAAGCTCATTGAGGATTTTCTTTCGTTCTTCAACATCGTCGGATTCATCATACAATTTTACATAGTTTTCGTAGAGCGACTTGTAGATGACGTGTCCGCACATTATCATAGTGTTGATAATATTGTTCTTGAACTTCTCTTTGTAAATCTCGTTGATCTCTTCTGCCGCAGCCTTGATTCTTTGCGGTCGGCTTCTCTTTTTGTAATTAGATTCCATAAACTACATACCCTTTCTCGGATTTACAGTTTCAAGGGCCTTGATAGCTTCATTGACAAGCCCGTCAAATTCATCGTGACTAGGAAGGGGAGCTGAATATCTCTTGATTTCCTCCTCGCTCCTAAAGATGCTGAGAGTGGTTCTTCCGGGAGTATCCCAATCGATCAGGATTTTATACTGCTTTGCCTCCTCATAGAGTTTCTTGTTCTCTACCTCTGCGGCCTTTTTGACGGCCTCATGGATTTCTTTCGGGATTCTGGTTTCTTCCCTACCAATATACTTATCGTCTTTCAGCACAACTCGAACCTTTCTGTGCTTATTGTAAGGTTCTCTGCTGGCAAGCAGGATGTCAAGGTCTGTGATAAAACTTGGAACGTAATTTCCAAAGAAAATCATGTCTTTACCGCCTTTCCGATTGATTCCTCAACCTCTTGTTTTATGGTATCTTTGAGATAATACTGGCTGGATGATAGATGCAGCAACCTGATTTCTTTTGTTTGAGAAAGGTCTTGTTTTTTCAAGAACTCAATGCAAGCTTTCTCACTCATGTGGCTTCTGAACCTCCCACGACTAAAGTCGCAGGGTTCTTGGGAACAACCCTCTACCGAGGGTTTATTTACCAAGCTATCCCCATAGTTCCTACGGTTCTTATATATGTTATTACGCTATTTGTTTTAATCCCTCATTGAGTATGTTCAACGCAGCGTTCACATCTCTGTCGTGAACCTCTCCGCATACAGGACATACCCATTCTCTTACAGATAACTTCTTAGTAGCTGGATTTTTGTGTCCGCATTTAGAACACAACTGACTGCTTGCAAAGAATGTGTCTACTTGAATGACTTGCTTGTCATACCAGATAGCCTTGTATTGTAGCTGTCTCTTAAACTCAGACCACGATACATCTGCGATGTTTCTTGCCAGCTTATGATTCTTCATCATGTTCTGTACTTTCAGATTCTCCATACAGATAACATCATTCTCTTTTACAAGTTTGTTTGACAGTTTGTGAAGGCAATCTAATCTTTGATTTGCAATGTGTTCTTGCAGTTTCGCAACCTTGATTCTGCTTTTATTCCAGTTTGAACCACCACTTGTTTTTCGTGACAGTTCTCTCTGTAATCTTTGCAGTTTCTTGATTGACTGTGCAAGATATTTTGGATTCCTATACTTCACACCGTCAGATGTGATGCAGAAGTCCTTGATTCCCAAATCCAAACCAACTTGCTTACCCGTATTTGGCGGTGTAGGCATCTCAATATCAGTTACACATACAGAAGCATAATATTTACCACTTGGCACTTGTGAAACAGTGACATTTAATATTCTGCCATCTATCTCTTTATAGCCTTTACACTTTACCAATCCCAGTTTTGGTAGCTTTATATGCTTACCAAGAAACGCAATGTTATTGTTGCTAATATTAGTGCGATATGACCGATGCCTGTCTTTTTTAGATTTGAATTTAGGTAATCCAGTGTGTTCTTTGAAGAACTTTTTGTATGCCATGTCTAAGTCTTTTAAAGCGTTTTGGAGAGAATATTTATCTGGTTCTTTCAACCATTCTTTTTCTTTCTTTAGCTTTGTAAGTTCTCTGGAACACCCTGCAAAACTCAAAGATTCGCCTTGCTCTTTATACAAAGTTATCTTTCTATCCAAGAAGTAGTTGTACACATACCTTTGACAGCCAAAAGTTTTAGCTAAAAGCTCTTGCTGCTGTTTATTTGGATAGAGCCTAAGTCTGTAGGTTTTTTCCATATTATCACTTGACCTTCTGCTTTTGAATATATTCTCTGATTTGGCTTTCTGTGTTTTCTGATACCGTAGCTATAAAATAACTCGAATTCCACAAATGACCACCCCACAACTGATTGCGTAGGTTGTCCCCATATTCTTTCATAAGTAGTCTGGCAGAAACCCCTTTAAGGGCTTTTATGATATTTGGTATATAATGCTGTGGACTACACGAAACCAACAGGTGTACATGGTCTTGGTCTGTGTTTGCTTCTAAAATTTGAAAGCCATTATCATCAGCTATATTGTTAAGTATATGAATTAAGCTTTGCTCTATGCATTCGTTTATAATCTTGCGCCGATACTTCACACACCAAACAATATGATACTCTATCGAATATGCATATCCTCGTCCATATGTTACTTGCATAATCACCATTCCTTTCCTGTGATTATATTGTAACATATGTATTTGAATAAATCAAGTGATTATTAGGATTTTTTTGATTTTTGTAATAACATATGTAAGAACCGTAAGTTCTTGACTTTATCGTATTAGAGGTTGTCGTTCACACAGAAACGCTACTTTCCATGCAGTTCTCTTATGAACTTCTTTGAGTTTCCCCAAAGCACAGACTATATCTTATCCCTCAGCATTATCTGTTAGGGTTTACCCACTTCCGACACCAATCGCTTGTGTCGTACTTCCCTCAAGAGGAATAGTCGTTGAGCTTTCTCCTGTTCGGAGCTTAGTTGCTGATTGTCCATTGTTTTAGCACTTAGGATTTAACCTTATGCCATCTGAATATGTTTTTTCTACTTTCGTTACATTCACACCCATGACTATTCGCCATCATGTTGTAGTCTATTCAGCTTTAGGAGTTTCCAGCAGTTCAAGTAATATTGAATAGCTCGAAGCTATTTCTATGTACATATTTCTATATACACTGACTATATTGTATAAGCGTTTAACTCACGACTAAAGTCACGAGTGTGCAACGCTCTAATAATCAATCTTCGCTTCTCAACGTACATATTCATATCTTCTATGTCGGAAAATTCGTTGATTTCATCGGCTCGGTAGTTGCACTCGATAAAGATTCTGTCGAGCCTTCTGAACTTCTGCGGGATGAACTGGCAGTCAGTAGCGAAGAAGATTTTTTCATGGTCTGCTGTTGAGTATATCAAAAATCCGTAGTTTTCGCAAGGGCTACCGTCTGAATTGCAGTGAGGCACATTGAACGGCAAGACAATAAAAGAGTCTCCGATTTGGAACTGTTCTCTATCTTTCACCGTATGAATGTAGTACCCATCACAAATATTAAGCGCATTTTTTGTATCTTGCGACATATACACATGGATTCCTCGCTGAACAAAGTCGTTGATATACTTGGTGTGATCTCCATGGGCGTGAGTGATAAGGCAATGCTTGACGGAGGATAGTTTGTAGTCCATTCCTCTATTGACTTCTTTAACTGAAATGCCACAGTCCACCGCCAACATCATGCCTTTGTGGTCTTGAAACACTGTGCAGTTTCCATCCGAACCGGTCTTTGTAAACAACGTTCTCATGGCTTATTTGATTTCAATTTTAGATATGCTTCGCTGAATCTCGTCCAGCTTTTGCGATACTTCTAAATAAACCTGCTTGATTGTTTCAATCGCTTCCAGTAAACTCATGTCCTTCTCTTGCATTCTGTCCCTTGCTTCCCTTTCAGCAATATCTTCAAGAGCGGATGTGAGTCTGGAATAATATCTCGGTTTCTGGATTACCTCTCTTCCTTGCTTCTTGCTGTAGTAAATTCTTCCGCCGATATATTGATAATCATCCACTATGATTCCGTAGCTTTCGTTTACTTTAATCATAATATCACCTCTCGCTTTCAATAAAGAGTGGACTCATCGGAGCCTTCGCTTTCATCCTCGATTACCTCTCCGGTTGACTTACTGACCGTAACATAGTCTGAAATCGGTGCAGAATCTTCGACCTTATCCTCAGAAAATTCTTTGTAGTCAACGTCAGTGTATTCATCCTCGGAACAAGTATTCTCAATCGCTTCCATTTCAGCCTCATTCTTGGAGGATTCATAGTCAACACTCTTTCTTGCGTCCTCGAATAGTTCAGAATCATCAGAAGTGTTGCGAACCATCTTGGTGATCTTGTTGATAACAGTTTTCTTTGCCATATCGTCAGGATATTGCGCATGGGTGCTGCTAGCTTTGAGATTTCCGTCCTCATCAAACGGTTTCGCAGTAGACTTCTTCCATGCGGCAAGAATCTCCTTCCATGTCATAATCAGCGTTACAGGCTCTTTACCGTCGTTGTACAGGATAGTTGCGTAAGCGGCAAGAATCTTATCGCTGTCCATGCTTTCAAGCGTTCTGGTATGTTTTGTGACCTTGTAGGTGTTTCCGGGAAGATGTTCAAACTCAAAAGTTTCTCCCTCTTTTACAACGTCTGCAACAACATCGTCAATGGTTGGGTCAGCTCTCTTTGCAATCGCAACGTTTCCAAAATAGCTTACCATCAATCCCAGCTTTTCACCGTATGCAATAGGATAGCACTGTTTCTTTGATGGATTCAGCCCCAAAATGCACATATTCAGCATCGCATTAGCAATAGACGGGAGAGTGCAGTTTCTAAGTTTGTCATCGTCCATAATCATCAGCCGCAGGGCGTTTACTGAATTTCCTACGGAGTAATTCTTCGGGATTTCCAGTTTGCCTTCATCAGCATACTTCATAACCTGATTGATAACGCTTGTGGAAGTGTCCTTCAACTTCTGCACAATAGCGTTGTTCTTTTCCTGCTGTTTCTTCATAATGTCATTCATGTTTCTAGTTCTCCTTTACTTCAAAATGTTTTTTAAACTCATATCCGCACTCTTTGCACTTCCAGAAACCGTTTTCCTGTTTGCGACCTGTTTCTCCGCCGCACTTCGGGCAGACTTCCTTTTTTACAGACAACAGAACAGTCTGCGTATCGCAATCCAATGTTTCAGTGATTCCTTCGGCGTTGTCGATAAAGAGCGGCAGATAAGCGTTGTAATACCGCTGGAAGCCCTTCACAATGTCGAGATTGCAAATCAGCTTTGTGGATGCAGAAAGATCTTGGTAGTTCTGCCCGTTGAATGTAGGGATGCAGGATTCAGAAACCTTGCCACTCTTTGCTTCTCTTGTAAACTTGAATCTTACATTGTCAAAGAGTTTGTTTACGGCATCCTCCAACAATTTGCTTCTCTTTTTGATGAACTCCTCGGAAAGGTCAAGGTACATCTGCGCTTTGTCAAGCTCAGCAGAATACCTGTCTCGGCTTTCTTCCAGTTCTTCAATCATTTTCTGGCAACGACGGTTGCTGTCGATCTTGTTGAGTTCCAAAAGAATCTTCTGCTTTTCATCTTCTACTTTGGCCTGCTCATAGGCAATTTCAGAAAACTTCCGCTTTAATTCCTCATCGCATCTGGCGTTGGCAGATTTCAACTCTTTTTCGAGGAAGTCTACAGTGGAGCGTTTGGATTGAATCTCGTCAGCAATAGACTCCTTAATTGACTCCACCTTCGCCTTATATTCTTCTTGCAGTTTGCTTTCTTCTTCCGAAAGGTGAACCAACTCTTTTTGAAGGTCTGCCTTCTGAACACTCAAATCGTCAATTGCGTTCTGTGATTCTTCTATTTCCCTCTCAATATCTTCAATTTCTGTCTGCCGTTCTTCAATGTTACCCTTGACATAATTGTATTTTCTTTGAAATTCTTCCATCGCTTTGGTGAGATTTTCGCCAGTCAATTTAGTGCCACACGTTGGACAAATATATGGGGTGGAATTGTTCATTGATTCAAGTTCTGCCTTATCTTCCCTGATGAAATTCTTCTTGATGTTCTTGCTGGCAGTCAATCCGTCAATACGGACAAGCAACGACTTGATCTGAGACTCTATATCAGATACCTTTCGGTTGTTCTTATGCTCGCTATTGCGAATTTCGTTCAATTGCTCGATGTATTGGTTCTTTTCATCAAACATCAAGCGGCTTTCTTTATTCTGGGCTTCTGAAAGCTCCTGCCTTGCAGATTCAAGCTGTTCTTTGATAGAGTTTACCTGACTCATAGACTCTGGTGTAGGCGCGCTCTGTGTCCTCAGTGCGTCAATCTTAGCAGACACCGAACTTAACATGGTATTCAACTCTGCTTCGGATTTTTCAACTTCCAGAATATTCTTCGCCTGCTGCTCCACCCTGATCGGAATGTCATCAATCTGCTGGTGGATTCTCTTAACCTCTGCTTTGTAGAACTTCTGAATATCGTCCACACTGTCATATCGTTTCAGAAGCCCTAGGAGCGGCTGGAAGGCTTCTTCGGATTCTGCGATACTTTTATCGCTTTCCACGTTTGCCATGTGTTTCAGGGCCTTGCACTGGCGCTGGGACACCGTTTCGCCGTTCGCTGTTGTCATAAGCTCGGTGAAGTAGTTTGGAAACGTGAGCAGTTTAAACACTTCTTCCTCACCTACGGAATCCGCAATGTACTTCTCAAACTCTTTAATTCCTGTTGGAATACCGTTGATAAAGCACTCTGTTTTGTATCCAGAAAACTTCTTGTCTCTGGTAAACTTAGCCTGATAAACTCTTTTGAGAGTAACAGGCTTTTCGTCAATCTCTGCTTCAACTTCTACGCTTGGAGAAACAATTTCGGTAGCGAAGTTTGGTTTAATTCCAAAGTCTGTGCTTCCGTCGCTGGACTTCTTGCTAAGGCAATAGCAAAAAGCATCATAAAGCGTTGTCTTTCCGGTTTCGTTATCTCCCTCAATCAACGTAGATTCAGGGGAAAACTCAACATCCATCTTCTCAAATCCCTTAAAGTTGTTCAAAGAGATTTTCCTCAATGTAAATCTCATAATGTGTCCTCCTTGTTTTTATTTCAGCATGATCTTTGCATAAGCATATCCGATGTATCTTTTAAGCGTCTCACCGGGCATTGACAGAGATGATTTTGTCAGCTTTCCGCACATCGTCTTGAATGTCGTAAGCGTAATTCCATACTCTTGTTCAACCGGCTTCACAATTTTGGTAATCATCATGCCTGGCCTGTAGTTTTCAATTGCAGCAACCAGATATTTGAAAGCAGTAGCGTTAATATCCAGTCCATCTTCAACCAAAAACCTCTCAATTTTTTTTCTGATCTCGCTGTTTTCTGCCATCCTCTCACCTCCTTACAGTTATTTATTGTATCTCTTTTTACAGACCAAATCAATACCAATATTATACAAATTATCGCCCTCCGATATGTTTATTATTTACTCTGACTTAGCTTTTTCAAGAGTTTGCTTCCCTTCTTCACTGATTCCAGCCAAGATTCTCTATTCCCTCAATAAGTCGTTCTGCAATCTCTCCCTTTCTTATTTTTTTAAGCAAACGTCTAACTGTGTCTTGTTATTTTTTGAAGTCCCCTTTCATCTCAATCATCTTTTCTCTAACCAGTTTATCAATAACCTTTCCTGCACTTTTATATCCGCATATCCTCCTTAGTTTCTCGATGTTGTATGCTGTCTGGGAGGTTACTATTGCAGATATTCTTCGTAAGTTCTTCTCTTTCAACGGGAACCATCACCTCTTTCCATGATTTCCTTAAATTCTTCTGGAATCTTCGGCATTTCAGCGAACATTATGATTTTTGATGTTTTGTGCGGCAGCATATCCATCTGTTTCCATAGATATTTCTCTCTGCCACCATTAACCAATCTCTGGTAATATAGCGGCATTACTGTTCCGTATTCATTTACCGTGATAAACACTTTCGCCACATAGTTTCCGGGAGGCAATTCTGGCTTCTCTTTCGGAAATAACTTCCACTCAATTGTCGATTTCATCATCACGCCTCTTCTCTAAAACTTCAATTACTCCCAAAATAATTGATGTTTCAGCCCCACATTTTTCAATTTCCGATAAAGTATCAACCGCCTTTTGCAAGTGATTTACTGCGTTTGGAATATTTTCGCCATCCCAATCCGCTTTTACTTCAATTTCACATTCCACCAAAGATTCGGGATTCAGTTTAAAAAGCGGGCGCACACCATACGCGTTGTTGACGCTGTAGTGGATGCTGAGACCACCAGCACCCGTCACCTGATAAGCTGTGAGCGAATAACCATTTGCTTTTGTGCTATATGCAGTTGCCGTCCACTCCCAATTCCCTTTTGGATTCGGAATCAAATACCGGTATTTTCTGTGCTGATCGCAGGTTCTTGGAGCCAAAAAGCACTCGCAAGTCCCATAGTCTTTCAACCCATCGTTTACCGTCAGGTCAACTTGCATAAGTACAAAAGATGCCCTGTCGACTCCATCCTTAACCCATTCGTCAAGGTACTCGCCGTTCAATTTTTTTCTCAACTCGGATTCAGCAAAATTGTTGCCTTCTCCAAACTTCGACTCAAAATCTTCGTCCAGTACCATACACAGCGTCCCGTCATCCATATGTTCCAGCGCAAGGCAATTCTTTTTGCCGTAAACAAATTTTTCTCCGACCAGCAAGCCCCTGACTCTTCTTTTAATCATAAATCCAGTCCTCCTCATATTCAAAATCTATTAACCTTCCGCATTCTGGACATTGTGCAAGTGGCTTTCCGCTTAAATCGTGCATTTTACGCTCGCCTTTGCAAGTAGCAAATACGCAACGACAGTTAGTGCATAGTATCCGCTGATAGGTTTTGCCGTGTTCGATTATTTCCATCGCTAGTCCTCCTTATTTGCGTTACAAATTTTGATAATCTTCAAACTTTTTGCACGACTTAAAAATCATTTTGTTGTTACACCATCTTTGCAAATGCCTTATTGTTTTTGGGGCATTTGGCTTATTATATATCATTACATAGGGGTCAAACCCCAAATCTCGCAATGAATAAATTCTGTACAAATCCTGTTCAAGAGTGCTGTCAAAATTAGTCAGAATATAAACCATTCCCTTGTTCGATTTTCTTCTAAATTTTTTAGAAAATTCTTTGAATAATGGTAAAAGATTTTCTGTAGGGTTATCCCAAGCAAAATGTAATGTACGCAACCGCATCTGGTTTATCATTTCGATGTCCTGATCGGTCAAAAGCCTTATATCTAATCCCTGAGTGAAATCTATAACAGCTCTTGTGTCGATGTATTGCTGGAAAAGTTCTTGTTTTTCTTTGCAAGCAGTTATGTTTGGGTCTAATACTCTTATCTCTTTTTGACCGTTCCAAAAATCACTAACATTGGCAACTTTTTTTGACAGCCTCCCTTCTTTTGCAGCGACGTGGCAAAATCCACATCCTCTAGGGCATCCTCTGCTAGTCATGCTTACAGCAAAATCAAACTGCGGATAAATTGAATAATCTGGTTGACACGATTCTATTTCATCCGGAAGATTCCAGTGCTTACTTGCATCGAAAATTTCTTTCCCATCAACGGTTTTGATTGCATATCCAGTTCCACCTTTTATCACAACATCTGCGTTCAAGGGGTCCGGGACATCCTTGCTATATGTGTCAGAAAATATTTTACTTTTATAGACTATATCATAATGCACTAAATCAGAATACCACCATTCAACGCTATCGCCTCTAGATTTGTAATACTTTGATATTCTCATTAACGCAAGATTTGGGAAATTGTGCCCGTCAACATCCATAAGCCCTATTTTCATTTTTTAATCTTAGTCCTCCTTTGGCTCAAAATAGCTGCAAAAATCCGTAGTTTTCACACTGTTTGCCAACCCATCAGGATGATTACAGTATGGGTACCATGCTTTCCCATATTCGTACCATCGACAATCTTTGCACCTCCCAACCGTCGGGGCTGGGCGGGTGTTCCACTTTTCAAGAGCTTCTTGTTTTGTTTTGCTTACGCCAGTAGATGTCCCACACCCACCTTTTAAATAATTACAAACGCATTTAAAATAATCTTTTCTGAACCTTTCACTTTCACATTTCAACCCTTCTGCCGTATAACAATCTAGGGTTTCTACACTATCTTCTTTCCCACAAAATGGGCACGGCAACGCAATCCTTTTTTGAGTACATTCTTCCTGCGCCCGTTTTTCCCCCATCAGCGCGCGGTGGATCAGTTCTTTGTCGGTCATTCTTCATCAATCCTTTCACAACTATCAAATTCCGGTTCACAATCTGGGTAGATGCAGCGATTCTCACTGCTATCAAGGACACCCACAAGATGCCCTACGCCTCCCATACCAGCATAATTCGTAAGGCATCCGAACTCATCGTTGGCAATCTCAATTGCTTCCTCTGCGCTGTCTGCAATCACATCCATTGTACAGACCAGTGTGCAACTTCCCAAGACCCTGTATTTCGGCATTATTCATCCTCCTCTACCTTAAGATTTTTTAATGGGCACCATTTTGGAGAAGTCTTTATCATTGGTGTAATTTCTCCCGGGGCGGTAAAAGAAACAAAACCTGGTTCCTTTGGGCTTTTAGGAAACATCTTCACGAATATCTTTTCTGCTCTTGGGTGTTCGCAATAACAACTTGATCTAGCGCCTTTCAGGTGTTGATTGTTTCCGGTTATTTTGGCGCTACCCCTGATTTTTAAATATGGGCAATTACTGCACTTCATCATTCATCCTCCACCGGCATATTCCAGCAAGCTTTACACTCATTACACCCGTGCAAACATTCAACACAGTAGCCCAATGCCTGACAGCAAAATGTAGGATATCCTGATCTGTTTAATTTTACGCTAGGATATTTCTCAAGCAAATCCTGCAATCTGGTTCGCTGCGGGTGTTCTTTGCTCCATTGCTCTACGTCGTTTTCCAATTCATCAAGGTCATTCAATTCCAACCTAGAATCCAGGCATCCCTTATAATCCCTTGGGCATCCTTCGCAATCCTTGTACGATTCGCACATCTTTCTGTATTTTTGGTAGAATTCCTTAAACTCCATTACTTGTCCCTCTCTTTCATCTTTTCCTGAAACTGTTCGCCTGCGGGCAGGTACTCCAGTGCGGGATATATCCAATGCCTGTCATTTCCTCCGGTTTGGCATCAAACGTGCAGCTGATTACTTCACCGTTGGGAGTAACGATTTTCTCTTTGCCTCCTTTGATCTCTTTATAGGCTACCGGTTCAGCGTCGCACGGCATTGATTTTCCTTTTGTGGTACGAATCCAGACAATAGGTCTTCCGCAGGCTTTACAAGTGGTTGTTTTCATTTTTCTTCTCCCTCCATTCTTTCCAGCGCGGCTTCGGCTTCTTTTTTGCTTTTGTACCATTCTTTTTCTTGAAGTGTAAAAGTTTTAAAGCCTCTGCTTACACCCACGGCAAAAACTCCATCACCAATATACACTTCTTCTACTGTTGCGGGCTTGATTAGTGTTTTGTAAGTTCCTCCAATATAATACAAAGTATCCCCTACCCTGCACGGCAACACCACACACCGACCATCCCTGTCCGCTTGCAAAAGTTCTTTCAGTCGGCCAAGGTCGTAGTCGTCTCCGAGGATGTCCTCGATGGCAGCAAGGCGATCAAACGCATCCGCAATCGGGCATCCATTGCACCCTTCATCGTCTCTGCTCTTGCATACCTCACCGCATTCTAGGTTGTCTGCTCCTTTTACTTGCCAACAGTGCTTTCCAGCGATGCAAAAATCATAAGTCAACCGTTCCACGCTTATTCCTCCTCTGCTGGCTGTTTGAGCCATCCCATAACATAAAACAACTTTGCTCTAAACGCACATGGAGATGATATATCGGCGTATCTGCTGGCAAAAGAGCACAAAAAATCGTAAAGCTCCTCATCCGTCATGCTGCGGATTTTGTCGGCATTAGTAATTTGTGACGCTTTTTTGTATACATTACAATGTGTAAATCTACGATATTCACAAGTGGAACACAACATTTCATCAATCCATCCTTTCTTTAAACTCAGTGAAGTACCAAATCAGTTCGTCTCTGAACTCTTCCATAACTTGCTGTGCGTGTTTCAGAGAGTCAAAATAGATTTCATAGAAGTGCCGATATGTTGAAATACAGTAATCAATTACAAGTTTATTGTCGTAATAGCTATACTTAATAAAAAATTTATATGCCTTACCGCTACAGTAATCAAATTTGTCACAAAGTTCAACGGAACGCCTCATTGTTTTCCATCTTCGTTATCCTCCAAAATTTTCTTTATTTTCACGGCCTGCTCGTATGTGATACCAATCATTGACACTTCTTGCTCCACTTCTTTAACAAATTTTCTTTTCACATACTCCATATATTCAGCTTCGGCCTTCTTGTCATCCAAAGGATAAATTCTTGCCCCTGCATTTCGAGAATAACCGTCTTGCTTGAACAAAACTCCATTAACGTTTATAAATCCTTTTGGCGTGATCCTTTGAACGGTTTTCTTCGACCAATAGTTATAATAGGCACTCCAATAATTCACATACACCCAATCCCCAACCTTCAAATCTTTAATTTCCAAACTGTTCAGCTCCAATCCTTTCGTATTCTTTGTGAATGTTTTCAAACGCTTCTTCCCATTCTGGCCCATGATCTTTGTCTGCGCCTACAGCAACGTGTGCAAACTCATGTGCTAATGTCTCTAAGGCAATTTGAACTGAGGCGTTTGCGTTTATATAAATTTCCGGTTCTCCTTCTTCTGGGAAATCTGTGAATCCGAAAACGTTACACTCGTGCCCGTCGATTTCTTGTTCAATATCGTCTGCATACCAATTGACGTTACACTCTTTTGAATAAAGTCTTTCGTATGCTTCGTACACCATTGCAAAAGGGTCAATTTTAAATGGATTTTCCATCCTTCTTCGCCTCCTGTTCTGTTTTCCATTCGCAGTACTTTTCGCAGGTTTCTTTATCCAAAAACACGATGGCCCAATAATAAGTTAATTTGTCAAACGGCGTTTTTCCATCATATACATAAGATGTATAATCATAATATTCACTATCTTCGCTACGCGATTCCTTATCACAGTAATACCTTGATATATTCCCGTTGTAATTCCTAATTTCCATAAGACTTAGCTCAATTGGCTCATACACAATTTTACCGTGAGCACAATCACAAGGTTCTGTCAATTCTTTTCCTCTCGGAGACTTAAAATGAATAAGTCTCTTTTCATCACATTTATCGCACTTTGGTGGAATTATGGTATTACCCCGCACACCCCATCCGGTTCCAATATAATCTCCAAAAAGCTCCTTAATCTTTCCTTGCCTCAGCGTTCTCTTGTACGCTTCAACCTCTGTTTGCAGGCGAGATTCATACCACTTCTTGACATTCTCAACTTCCTGCCGTTCCTTCTTGTACTGTTGCAACTCTGCGTTTTCCTTCCGCAGACGCTCCATTTCAGCCTTAATATCCTGCCGGACATTCTCTTTGATGGCTTCAATCAGTGCCATTTCTTCTTCTCTAGGTTCCTCGCACCAGTTTCCCTCAAACCAACTATCGTAGTAACACATAATCCTACCTCCTTATCTTTTCGTAACGCTAAAAAACATCAAAATTGTAATAACTACTGCAATCCAGAACAGAACAAATAAAATCATTGTCATCCTCTCATACTCAATTCTCGAAAATGCTACAAGCCTCGTTACCTATTACTTCATCAATAGAAACTTCTTCGGTTTCCCCCACATTCTCGAACATACCTTTAGGGAAATACCCTCCGAATCCATCCTTGGTTCCCCAATATGCTACCGGCCCTTTACGAGCTATACGGCAAACCCCATACTTCTTCAATATTTTCGCTAACTGAACTTCATCCTGCGAAAACCTGCTATAAACCCAATCATCAGGGATACCCTGAATATTGCAACAGTCAAGGTCAATATCATAAAAAATGCAACGCAGACAATTCTCCTGATTGTGACAATAGCTCCGCACCTTTTCGATTGAGTTTATAAGCTCTTTTGTATTATCCATATAACTTGCCTCCTATTTTTGTATCATTTCTGGAATATGCTACCGCTCTGAATACTTTGCGATTTCCTCAATTGGTATTTCTTCATCTTCCTCAAAAGAATAGAACATTCTATTTGGCAAAACACCCCCTATCAAATCGGAGGTTTTCCAAAACACATTTCCGTTAATCTTTTTTATGCTTTCCGCACCATACTTCTGTAAAATATCTGCCAAATCCGCTTCATCTTTAGAATATCGGCAAAAGTACCATTCATGCGGCTCCGTTCCAATTGAACATTCACCGTTATCAGGATTTAAAAATACGCATTCTTCACAATTTTTTTGTCCTTCGCAATAGTCTTTCAATAGATTATACGCTTCCAAAAGTTTATCAATTTCCTTCAAGTCCATAACCTCCTAAACGTTCTTTACAGTCTTAATATTGACCGGTTTAAGTCAATGCTACCACAAAACGATTTCTTTTTCCATTCGCATTTTACACAAATATCATCCTTTTGTTTTGCTGTCCACTACAACAAACTCGAATATGCTGCAATCGCCGAATATGCTAGAAGTCGAAAAACTTACAATTCTCGAATATGCTACATTTCCCAGTTCGTCAAATCTCGAATATGCTACAAACCCATATTGTATTTCTTGGGTTTCTTATCTTTTCCAGCGTTTTTCTTGTATTCCTCTATCCATATCGTTTTACCGCTTCTGTAGCGCCTGTAGTGACCTCTTACACTTATTTCTCGTGTAGGTTTAGTATAATTACGAAAACCTCTTGTAGGGGCTTCTACGGGCGTATATATAATATCTGATATTTTTATAATATTATCCTTCTTCTGCCTTCTCTCTTTATCTTCAATTCTTTCAACTATTCTTGTAACAGTTTCTCTGAACTCTTGCGTTTTATCAACTTCAATCCTCTGCCTATGATTCAATAACGCTTGTGTGCTGGCGTGGATTGAGATTGCTTCCTGCCTTCCAGCCGATTTCGCTTCTTTTACAGCTTTCGGTTCTTTCAGCGTATGCCATGTTTCATCGACCGTCATTCTGTAACGGTCATATCGAAAAGAATCAAGCCGCTTTCCTTGTCTGGTAATGGTAAAGTCAACCCTTGCTTCTCCGCTGTCTATTACAGTAATAATAATTGGATTGTTCGTTTCATAAAGCAATATATACTTTACTTTTTTCGTGCTGGCCTTATAGTTTCTCACGAGATTTTTGTGCTCGTCTCTCCATCGAAACAGCTTATTTTCTCCGTCTTGTGAAATATAGATTTTATCCATTTTCAAGCCTCCGTTCTTCAATTTTGGAATATGCTACAATTTCAAAATTGGAATATGCTACAATTCCAACCATCAAAGCATAGCAGATTCAATATTTTCCCCTGCCATCAATCCGCATATAGATCAACAGCAGGGATATATTTATCCATATCAATTTAAACCAACTTGAAATTCCTTCCGGCGTGTTCCCTGGACTTGTCCGATACTGCCGTGTAAATAGTAGTAGTCTGAATGTTTGAATGACCCAACACTTCTTGAATAGTGCGAATATTTTCTCCGCTCTCGCTCATCAGCGTTGCGCAAGTTTTGCGGCAGCTATGCGGCGTGAAATGCTTTTCAATCCCTGCTGCATCTCTAGCTCTGTTCACAATAACGTTGATCTGCGCAGGCATGATTTTTTTACCCCTCATTGTAACAAACAAAAGGCTTTCGTCTTTTTCGTTCAGCGTGTCTCGCTCCTGTAAATAGTCTGAAACTGCTTTGCAGCATGATTCATTCATGTAAACAAGTCGTTGCTTATCTCCTTTACCATGCACCAACACGCGCCCGCTCACAATATCAATATCATTCACGCTCAGGTCAATAACTTCCTGCCGACGTAGGCCCGCGCAAAACATAATTGATACTATCGCCTTATCTCTATACTTATTAAAAACGCATTTCCCTTCTTGAAAAGCTGCTTCTATAATCTTTTCCGACTCTTCGCCCGTCGCTGTAATAGGCAGTTTCTTTGATATTTTCGGAGCCTTGATATTCCTTGTGATTTCCTTGCCGATATAGTCGTAACTATACAGATAGGCAAAGAACGACTTCAACGCGCTCAATTTCCTAGAGCGTGTCGCGGCCCCGTCCCCTTTTTGATTCAAATATTCTAAAAATGCCAGAATATCGGTTTTAGAGACGCTTTGAACGTCTCCGATCCCTTTTTCCTGCATAAAGTCCGAAAATTCTATCAAATCCCTTTTGTAAGCCTTCATTGTATTTAAACTTTTGTTTTCTACGATTTTAAGATATGAAATGAAATCATTGATATTTTCTAACATTGCAAAGCCTCCATTAAGTCAAATAAAAAGAATGTACGGGATCACGACAAGTGAGAACGGAATTGAAAAAATGATTGCAGTGCTTGCCAAAACACACGCCCACCAAAGCAAGGAAAAGGCTGGAATTTTCCAGCGCCTTCCCTTAAAAGTGTATCTAATATCTAACAGTTTAATCATTGTTTAATTCCTCCCATGCAATCATAGCTTTTACGGCTGCATTGATTTCGCTGATTGTACCAAACGCAAGTTGACTTGTTTTTCCGTCAAAATGCAAAAACAAATCGTAATAGCCGTGCGGAACTAGCGCACGAGAACTTGACACAAGCTCCACCGATGGGGCAAGAAAATATTTTCTGTTTAGGATATTTTGAAGGTGTGCAAGGTCTTCTTTTACGACGCTTTCAAGTTCTTTTTCGGTTTTCATGTTTTTTTCTCCTTTACACAAAATAAACCAGTTTTCCGTTTTTGTCTGTGACTGCAACGCCATCACTATAAAAATATATTTTGACGTTATACCCCAAAGCCCGCAAAACACAAGCGCCTATTTCTTGTGGGTTGTATTTACAATTCTTAGCAAGCTTTTGCAAGTTCTTCCGCGTTATTTTCATTGTTATTTCTCCCTTCGATTTTGGAATGTGCTGCAATTTTGTTTTGTTTCGTCGGTATGGGTAGAACAACTTTCCCATAGACGGGCAAAATCCCGTTTCGACTATTTTTTAATTTGATTCTATTTTTGAAAACGCTTCCTCGTATTTTAGACCAGTTGTTTTTAAAATAGAATCTATGGTATTTTTACCAATATTTCCAATTTCCCCTACTAAAAATTTGTGAATAGTTACATAGCTTACACCAGAATCTTTTGATAAATTTGTGTAAGTTTTATTGTTTTCAATCATCCATTTTTTAATATTAGGATAAATACATCCTTGTACAATTAAACAAACGTGTTTTTTTCTTGTATAAGCTGATGGGAATCCTGACTCGTTTAATATTTGATATACTCTCTGTCTTGAAATTCCCAAATTTTCCCCAATTTCTGCACACGAAATCCCGCTTTTTCTCATTTTGCATATCGTTTTTTTATCTAATTTAGCAGTCATTATATAACGCCTTCTTTCTTTTAATTTTCAATTTTGCGGATTGTATAAACGTCAAAATGTTTTCCGCTGGAAATATTTTTCCATTTGTAGCCCATAGATTCAAACGCGGAACGGTACGACGATACGCCAACCCCGCCTTCAAAGCTAGGAAGGCTCAAATACTCAAAAAAGTTGTTTACCGCATACAGCTTAGCATTGTTTTCAATTTCCATGCAGGCCATTTTCAAAATTGTGCTGCTCTGATTCATAGCCTGCGCAATAGCTGTTGTTTCTTTATCATATCCGCATCCGCCAACGGAAGAAGATTCTAAGCGATACATATTGTTTACAACGACTGTTGCTTTCGGATTGCTGCCCCATGTTGCCGATCGTGTCCATTCAACCGTGATTTCTGCACTTTCAAGATCGGGCGCGTTTTCGATAGCTGCTAGACGCTCAAGCGCTTTTGTATAATCTTTTTCAAGTGCTTTCATTTTACGTTTCACTGTATATTCAACGCACTTTTCACGGGAGATTTTACCGGATTTATAAGCGTTCCAACGTGTCTCTGTTGATTCTCTTTTCAATCCGTCGTCTGTTTTTTCGCATCCTTCCCAGTTTGGAAAATAGCCGTTTTGAATGTAAAATCCGTATTTAAGTTTGTTGTCGTTGAGAGATTTTGCAAGCTGCTTTCTAATGTTCATAAATGTCATAATATTAACCCCTTTCAAATCTCGAATATGCTATAAATTTGCTTTTATCATGTCAAGATATTCACTATATTGTTTAACGTCGTCTCCATTTTGGGGAAACAATGGCAAAATTAGCCCCATTCCTATATTAGATTCATATACGCAAGCGCCTTTATTGTTTGGATTCTTGAAAAGTGTCCCACTTCCCAGCGCCGACACTACATCGATCATCCGCTCTGTATCGATTTCCATATCTCCAAACTTTACAATAATTCCCTTACTTCCGGCTCTAGAAAAAGTGTTTGTAAAGTTGCGCGCGTTTTTGTGTACAGCCTTTAATTCCTCCTCTTTAATTTCAATTTCTTCAAATTGTTTCCATGCCAGCGGGAAACACTGGGCAACGTTCATTCCCTCCGCGCTCTCAAAAGGCAGATCAGCGATGTTTTCAGTGTCTAACAAAATTGCTGTCATTCCATCGCATACACAATAGTAACTATCAATTCCGATATCCACTTTAAACCAACCATGAAGTGCAGAATTTGCTAACTTCTTGCATCTCTGTTTTACATACTTTTCCATAGCCTTCGCGGCTTTTTCGGCAGATTTTCCGCCCTTTTCCTTGTTCATCTTTGCGGCAATTTCAGACAGGCAAAGTTTTCTAACGTCATCAATTTTGCAATCATCAATCAGCTTCAAGATTTTCTCAGCGTTTAACATAATATTACCTCTTTCTTTTTTCATGTCTGTTTTTTTGTCTGCTATCCCTTTCGGGAATGGGCATAGGCTTTATATGGGAAAGCCTATGAGAAAACCATTCAATGCTTATTCTTCTTTATTCAATTCTAACTCATAGGAATCATATCTTTTTCCGTGGCTTTCTACTACTTTATATCCGTATTTTCTAAAGATGGAAATTATACTATTCATTCCGACTCCGCCCTCAAAATATGGAATGGGTTCGTATCCCGCGCCATATCCGCATACTTCCCGATTATCAATCCCAGAACAAGCGGTTTTGCTTTTATCGGACTTTCCTTCTTTCAAAGCGGATTCTTTCAATTCACAAAGAATTTTTTTAAGCGAAAAACTGCCTTTTGCCGCACTTGCGAAAGCTGCGCTTTCTTTATCGTATCCGCAGCCGGACGCGCAGCCCTCATAACTGCCAACCCCCTGCACATAAACCACCGTGTGCGGATTATTGCCCCATGTTCTGCTTTTAACCCATTCTGTTTTGATAGCAATAAACGACGGGATTTTTGCGTTTTCGATTGCGTCCAGCCTTTCAAGATCAGTCCAAAGCTCTTTTTCTAACTTTTTCAGCGCTCTAACAACTGCGTATTCAACGGCCTTTTCACGGCTGATTTTTCCGGCCTGGTACTGGCTCCATCTGTAATCAGTGGAATACTTTTTAATACCTTCGTCAGACTCTTTTTTGTATTCATCGGCCCAGCTTGTCATATATCCATGATGGATATAAAAGCGGATGTTCTTTCCCTTTTCTTTGTAGAACTCACGAACTTCATTTTCGATTGCATTGTACTTTGTCATAACACATACTCCTTTTCTAATAAATTGGGTTTTTGTCCTTTTTGGATGGGATAGGGCTTGATAAGCTCAAGCCCTCCAGAAAGCTTTAGATTTTATAAAATTTGTCTAAAACAGGTTCTCTAACACATTGGAGTTCTTCGCATGTCATAGAACAATCTTCTATGAGAATCTTTTCTAACAGGTCTAACTCATTGAGAAGTTCATCGCATTTTATGCAGATAGAAATTCCCTTTACGCACTTTTTAGAACAAGTCAACCATTCTTCATAGGTTTTAGCATATCTTGCTTTGATATTTTCTAACATGTTTAATTACCTCTTTTCCTTTTCTTTGATTATATTTTACCTCTTTTTTATATATCTTTTCAATTGACATTTTGCACAATATTTATAAGTTTTTATTGTGCGGTTTTACTTGTCAATTTCCATGGGATAGGGCTTTTGACGGATAAACCCTTTAGAACCGAACAAGACTATACTACTTTAAAGCAAGCATTATATTTCATCCATAACTCATCAATTTGATTTTCCATTGCTTCAATTTTATCTGCTCTGTTTTGTTCATAAAGCTCATCAAGAATTGTTTCAAGCCGTTCTATTTCTTCCAAAATCTCATGCGCTCTTTGTTTTTGTTCACTCGTTTGTACTTTAACCACATAAAGCACTGTATACTTTCCGCGTTTTGTCATCGTGAAACGGTAACCGTTTGTTTCACACTCATAATAATAAGTGCGATAAATTGTAATACCACCATCGTTTGCGCTTGACTTTAATTGCATATTATTTTTGCAAACAGCTTCCTGTTTTTCCGATAAAATGACGGAGTTAGGATATTTCACGTTATTCTCCATCCGCTCAACCATGCTGGGGAGAAAGGTGTCATAAAACCAATTCTTTTTACTCATTTTAACGCCTCTTTTCCTTTTCTGTCTGTCTGTTTTCCTTTACCTTACATTTATATTATACCATTATATTTATATCTTTTCAATTCGCTTTTTACACAAACATATTTCAATTTTATTGTATATTTTGCTACATAAAATGGCAAAAATAAAAGGCCGGAAAGTTTGACTCCCAGCCTTTAAAGTTATTCTATTCAATTACAATTCGTCATACGAAAACAGAATTTCTGTTCCGTCGTATTCTCCAAAAATTTCCGTTTCTTCCCCATTGTTGTGGCGGCTGACTTCATCTCTCCAAAAGTCGACTAAATCTTGATATTCCTTTTCCGTCACGTCTTGACCGTCTACAAAATTAGTTTCAAGATCATAAAAATAGTCCGGAGTATATCCGCAGTTCCAACCATCGTTCTGCCAGTTTCTTAATTCTACGTTTTTCGCAGCTCCGTTTACATACAGTGTCATATTTATCCCCCTACCATTCTTCTATTTCATTCTTGTATAAGTCCTCTATATGAGAATTCTTTATCCTCTATATGAGAATTCTTTAGCAACCATCCAATATCACGATAGTCAATATCTGGATAGTATCCATTTTTTTCTATGAATTCAGAATAGTTTCCGTTCACAATATCCGAAACATCTTCCGCAACTTCCCAGTCAAAAGTCTATCTCCATAGATTAGAATCGGACAACCAACATACCCATTTTTTCTCATGCTTTCCATAATTTCCAATACATGAGATTCTTCCACCTTGTTTATTGGACAGTAACGCCCTCCAATTTCTTCATACGTCATACTTCAAAACCCTTTCTTTTTGTGTGATTGCGTGTTTTCTTTCTGATAGTTTTATGGACTATCTTTATAATGCTATCATACCATCTTTTGTATATCTTTTCAATACGCAAGATGCACTATATTACAAGGGTTTTTATGTATGCTTTTTATATACAATTATTCACTAATTATTCATCTTTTTCGATACTGTCAAAAGCTGACAAAATGCTGTCTATCTCATCTCGCCGTACCTGCTCCGGCCTCAAGCCGTCGTGATCGACCATGTAGGCGGCAACGTCCCATTTGTCCTGATTATACTTTGGGCTTGCTTTATAGGCGCCTAGGCCCATCCAAAGCAGCATCTGTATTGCCTTTGACAAGTTAGGATCTCCGGCATTGTTGCGCCATTTATACGGCTGTTTATTGGTTTCCAGCTGCGCAACAATATTGATCTCCCGGAACTGTCCATTGTACACCCAGCAGCCTATATAATTCTTTTTCCGTCGTTCTCCCATAATTCAAATCAATTAGTCCGTATTATTCAAATTGTTTAGTATCAATGTGTATATTAAAACCTATTAGAATATACTGTAGTATTAGTATTATATAATATTCTATTAGTCTACTTACAAAAGTAGTATATAGTATTTATAATTATAAGCTATTAGTATTATATTATTATTCTAGTACCTGTCTCTTATACACATCTGACGCTGCCGACGATAAGGCTCGTGTAG
>ERZ1090861.59-NODE-59-length-73695-cov-7.898017_pt1 | contig 73695 bp, 85 predicted proteins | sample MGYA00478482_ERZ1090861 | MGnify/ENA primary metagenome ERZ1090861 (study PRJEB33644, sample SAMEA5815744) | chicken gut metagenome | biome: Chicken; feature: Gastrointestinal Tract; material: Caecum | place: Ireland | collected 2019-01-01 | study: A study of the... | reverse complement strand
GGCTGTGTTTCCAAGGACAAAGTTGCGCGCCGCCATTGCCGAAAAAAGCGGTTGAAACTCCACCCGATGTCAAAAGATACGGTGTACCGAAACTGCGGCTCATTTGAAAAAATGATTTTCCCCGTTCCGCGCAGCAGGGCATGGATCTTTGGAATTTTGCTTTCGTCCAAAGCTACAATGTCAAATGTTTTTGTATAGGAATCAAAAACGTTTTCTCCCTCTTTACGGGTTAATGTACCGCTTCGCCCTGGTACCGTTATTTTTTCCACGCGTTCGGTTGCGCGCTGGATGTCCGGCAAGTGCTCGATATGCAGCATCAGTTCACGGCTGTCGATCATGCCGCCGCTGTCCGGGAAAAATAAAAAATAGTTTCTCATCGTTTGATTCCCTTCCCTCGCCAAATTCTTTGTGAAAGTGCTTCCAATTGTCCCGAGATCTTACGCAGATCGGCATCATTACGCACCGTTAAATTTTCCACTTTCAGCAGTGCTTCAAAATGTGCGGATTGATCGTAGTTTGTGCTCGACTGATTCCGCGTGACGCTATTATAGGTGCTTCCTTTGCTTGCCGCTGCGGCAGTTCCGGCAAAGGCGACCTGCATTTGTAAGCCGTTCATTTTTGAGCGCAACGCTCCAAGCTGTCCACCTACGCTTTTTTTCAAATTACTCGGCAAATCCTCAAACGGTTCCAAAAAGGATGCCGCAGCAGATTCCGCTTCGTCGGAAAGCTCTCCTTCTTTTTCCTGCGTACCAATCACGCCACCGTCCATAACGTCGCGAAAAACCTTTTTCATGACCCGCGACGGCGAGTGGGAATCAAACTTTTTTCGGATAGTATCGATAAAGCCTCCGGCGATCTGACTCGCCTTTTCAAATAATTCGCCGGATTTTTCTTTGATTCCGTCGATCATGCCTTGCATAGTATCCCGAAATTGCTTTTTTGCTTTACGCGGCAGATTGTCATATGTACCTATAAACTCATCGAATATTTCTTTATTTTCATCCGTGATATCTCCACCATAGTACTCTGTATTTGCACTCATGTTGATCCAAGCATCAAGTTCTTCGGAACTTAAGTTTTCCATAGCATCGCCCATCTGCTCTTGGATGTCTTTTGTTTCCCAATAGTGATTCCACCATGCTTGTGCTTGGGCTGTCAGCTTTTGTGTTTCTGTCATGGTCTGATCGGACATGATTCGGTTGACTTCATCCGTATATGCCTGTTGGCTCGCCGTCAATTGGTCGTTCAGCGCAATAATATTTTGCAGATGCTCATTGCCTTTGATATTCTGCTCAAAATATCCTTGTGTGACGATTGAGTTGACTTCCGCGAATTTGTCTTTCGCGGCTTGTACAGCGCGATCGTGCTCCTGCTGTGCCTCCTCAACCTTGCGATTGTACTCCTCTTCTGTAAGCGTGCCCTCCACTTCATACGCCTGCTGCAAAAGCATCAGCTTTTCCCGTTGTTGGTCTGCCGCAAGCGCAATCGTACTATCACGTGCTTCCTGCGCACTCTTAATCAGATCAGCACAGTTTTCCCGCGAATAATCGGTTGTCGTCTGCGCGATTGTGGTCACAGCATCTTGGTATGCCTGCTGATACTTGATTTCCTGATCGGTAAGCTCGTTCAGTTTCGCAAATAAGTCTTCCAGCCGCTGGATCTCTTCGTCCGTCAACCGTCTGCGTTCTTGTGCGGCGGTCGTGGCGATTTGAGTAATGTCCTTTTGTACATCATCGACTTCTTGGCTGATTTTGGCGCTTTGCTCAGAACTTACAATGATTTCTGTGTTAAGATTCGACAGTAAGTTTGTCGCATTTTCAACCGTTTCATCCCACTGTCCGAAAGCGGAAAGCATGCTTTCTACGCCTTCTGTTACTGCCCGATCTCCTTCAGTCAACTTACGATATGCAGCATACAGTCCTAAGGCGGCGCCGGCTGCCGCAACCAAACCGATAACCAGCGGGCCGCTTGACCCCATAATCCCGGCAAGTGCCGACGAACTTCCGGCTAAATTGCCTGTTGCAGTATTCGTTTTTGTTAATACAGACAACAAATTACTAAGCGGTCCTGTGTATGTACCCGCTTTGACCGCCTGTGTCGTTTTTATGAGTGTGCTCGCCGCTTTGCTGACCTTTCCGACCGTCGTTGTCAGCTTACCGAGCGTGCTTGTAACCGGGCCAGCCGCAGCTACACATAGCGCGAAGCGGACAATGGTCTTTTTCGTATCATCATCCAGTTCTCCGAAACGCTTTGCAAGATCTCCCACCGTGCTCGCTACCTCCGCGATGGTCGGCAGAAAATTATCTCCCATAATAACCGCTGTTTTTTGCAGTTCATTTTTGGCAAGTGTCATTTTTGTCCCGGTGGTCTCAAGGCGCTTTTTCACTTCATCCTGCAGCGCATTGTTCAACTCCCACGCCGAATTCGACGTGTTCACGGCTTTCGTTAAAATACCGTCTGATGATGCAAGCGCCAAGACGGCGTTGGAAAGACGCACTTCCGTAATCCCCATGTCCTGCAAAATTTCCACAGCGTTTTTCCCGGTACGTTCTGTATCGTTCAATCCGTCAATAAACATGCCGAGTGCAGCTACGGAATCCTGCCCGTAGGCTTGGATGAACTCATCGGCAGTCATACCGGCTACATCCGAAAACTGCTCTAAGGACTTTGCATTTGACATCATTTGCTTTAACTCTTTGGTCGTAAGCCCCAAAGATGCTGCGACATCCTTGAACCCAGACGAATCATGCGAAGCCATCATTTCCAATTCGCGAAGCGACATCCCCGTTTTTTGGATTGTCGCATTTGCCGTGGTATAGGTCTGTACGCTTGTATCAAGTTGCTTGAGCAATTTTGAAATAGCTGTGCCGCCTGCTTCCGCTTCGATACCAACCGAGGACAGCGCTGTAGCAATGCCCAGCATTTGCTGCTCGGATAGCCCGACGATTTCCCCGGTCGCCGCAAGCCGCGTCGCCATTTCAATAATTTCGGATTCCGTCGACGCGTAATTATTGCCAAGCGCAACAATAGCGCTTCCCATGTTTTCGTATTCATCGCTGCTCGTTTTTGTGATATTCGTCAATTTCCCGAGTGCATCCGCCGCATCTTGGGCGGATACGTTTGTTGACATCCCGAGTTTCACCATGACCTCGGAAAATTCGCCTATATCATCGACTGCAATGCCTAATTGACCGGCGCTCTCTGCAACACCCGCAATCGATACAGCACTTTCCGGCAGCTCCGTTGACATGTCCAAAATGCTGTCACTCAAGGCATCGAATTGTTCCGGCGTTCCTTCGACAGTTTTTTTGACTCCTGCAAACGCCTGCTCATAATCTATGGCGGCCTTTGCGGCCGCGCCGCCTGCGGCAAGAATTCCGGTTGTCATATACTTGGACATTTTACCGCCGACGCTTTCCAGCTTCCCGCCGACGAATTCTGCATCTTTTCCAAACTGCTTTAGTTTATTTGACGCTTTTTCCGCCTGTTCTGCGTGCTCGATCATAGCAGTATTTGCCTTATCAAGCGACGTTTTCATATTGTTCAGCTTCGCACTGGCATCCTCGTACTGCTTTTTTAAGTCCAGCGTTACATTGGCATCTTCGCCCTTTTTCTCGGCAGACTTCTCATAGGCCTCACGAAGCAGCTCGACTTTTTGCTCTTGTATGTCAATCTGTTTCGTCAAACCTTCTGCTTTGACTTGTGCTTTCTCATATTCTGTTCCGCTGGCTTGCAGCGCCGATGTTGCATTAGCGGTCTCCGCGCGAATGGTTTTTTGCTGCGCGGCAAGGTTTTTCATTGTTGCGGAAAACTTCGCTTCTCCGTCCACACCTAAAACGACCCGCAGGTCCGTTTTTGTAGCCATGTTTCATTCCCTCCTTATAACCACGGAATTTCATCGGCATATATCGTGCCTGATTTTTCTTCGCCCTCCGAATCTGTCAGATCCAGCATCATACGGTATATACAGCGCGGCGAACTGTCCGCGATCTGCTGACGAGACATTTGCAAGGCACGCACACCCATTGCAGCAAAGTCGCTTAAAAAATGTTCGCCCGCAGCGTTGATGGTGGTTGTTGCTTCTTTTTCTGTTTCTGCCGCAGAGGGCGACGGCAAATACATTGCTGCGCCCTCTGCAACTGCCACCATATACTCCGGCAATCGACGATGCTGGAACTCTCGCTCGAACTTGGCTATGGTATAGCTGCTGTTTTTTGCTTTCAGCGCCCCATATAGTAGAGCGCGCACGGCTTGGATTTTTCCGGCGCATGCACTACGCAAAAGCTTTTCGCCTGTGGATTCCTTCATTTTCCGAATTTCTGCATAAAACTCTGCTTGCGCAATCGCGTCGTTGTTCCACCGTGCAAGGCGAACACGCGAACCGAGTATGACTTCATTCTCGTAGATCGAATATTCCGAAATGCTCGGCATTCGCATTTTCCTCCTTATATAGCGTTCAGCCTTCCGCGTTCGACGGTTTGGACACTGTTTGTGCAGTTTGTGTTTCTACCAATTCAGATGCCGCTTCGCCCGGTTCGGGCACAGATTCAAACCACGACGCGATCTTTGTTTTTGCGCCCGCCTGTTCGGTGTCAGACCGCAGTGTGTAGCGCGCCACTTTGTCTTTTGCGCGCGTGTAGAAGTTCCCTTCTATCGCGCCTTCCACTTGGTAGGTGATGGACTCTTTTTTCTTGGTCTCATAGGTCTCTTCGTTCGGCTTAAACGAGCCGTTGTAGAGTACCGCATACTTGTAGTTTTGGCGGTCGGAAAGCAGCGAACGGAACAGCAGCGCCAGCTTGGGTGCTTTGTCGTTTTCCGAATACACAATGCCGCCGTCCGCGTCAATGTTGTGTCCGAAGAATTTAGCCCGCAAATAGTCGTCCAGTTGCGACGCTTCGATCGAAACGGCATATCCGATAATGGCGGATTCATCGATCTCCACTTCGTCTTCGCTTTCAAGCGTTCCCTCTGCCAAAATCGGCGTGATTGTCGCTTTAATGGCCCGAGCAAAAAATTCGGGCGTCCCGTATGTAGCGCTTTCCTCCGTATCGGTCAAAACATCTGCAATATGTACATTGTCAAGTCCGATCGGAAGCGCTACTTTGGCTTTTGCAGTTCTCGGCATAATTTTTACCTCCTAAAAAATTCTTGTCACGGTCATTTCGCCGTGAAAATAACCCGTATCCTTTTCGTAATCTTCATATTGCTGCCGTGTGGCGTATGCGCCTAAGTTTTCAACGGCAGATTCGACTTGAGCACAAAGCGTGTCCAAATTATCCGTTTTTGTGTAAACAGATACAGCATACGACAAACTGTAGTGCTCGCTTTCGTTGTCGCTTTCAATGTCTTCATCCGCAGTTGAAAGCCGCCATACGAAGTATGAATCCGGCTTTTTCCCATGTCTGGCCTCATCCCAAAAAGCACGCTGCGTTTGCAACCCTGTTTCTTGTGCAATCGCAAGGTAAAATTCTTTTGCACTTGTCATTTTTCCAATGCCTCCTTTAGGATGGCTGTTCCCGCGTGCAAGGCGGTTTCTGCTTTTTGCACAACAGTTGGCGTCCAAAACGGACGCGCCGGAAGATTACTTCTGCCATACTCGGAGACAACGATCTTGTAGATGTGCTTGTCCGTATAGCTTTTGCGCTTTTCTTTGGATGTCCCCGCAGGCGGTGTAACACCTCGGCGGTTCACCCACACCACGACCTGCGCGTTTCCGTCTTTCTTTCGCGGCTTGGTTTTTGCAATAACCTTTTTGAGATGTTCGTACTTCACGTTTTTTCGGTCAAAAGGTGCGGCGCGCACGAGCGCAGGCTGTATCACATCTGCCATAGCATCGCAGGCACGAAATGTGCTCTCGCTTACTCTTACGGCCAGTTGGTCCAGTTCGTCAATAAGTGCATCGTTGTCCACAAAATGCGTTATTTTCACCGTCTAATCCTCCGCAAGAGACAGCACGGTTGTTTTCGGCAGCGTGTAGTTTTTGTGCTGTACTTCCTTTACGATATAGCGATTCTCTCCGATGCTTACAATGCTTGACGCTTGCAGACAGCGCTGCTGCGGAATTTGGATAACCTCTTTGATGTGCACATCGGAATTCAGCGCGTTGTAATACCGCGTAGCTGAGATCGTCACGAATCCAAACGGTACATGCAGATAAGGTTCTGCTTCTCCGGGGTGTGCGACATCGCACACCCCGTCTGTGAAGTTTACAAATTCTGCCGTTTTGTTAGGATTCGGTCTGAACATCCTCTTGTCCCTCCAAACGCAGGCTGAGCAGTTCGTCGGCATAGTCAATTTTGAATTGAGCAAATGCGTCGGAATACATATAGCGACAGCAGTCAAAAAACAGTTGCCGTGCAAAGTCGTGACTTTCGAGATCGATTTCACGACCCGCTGCGCGGTTAATGACACTTTGTGCACGCTTTAGGACTTCTTCTACACGTCGATCCGTATGTGCATCCGACCATGTTATGTTCAATTCCCGTTTGACATCTTCCATTCCGACCGCCACGGTTCTTAGCCCTCAGCGTCGCTCGCCGCGCTGCTCTCTGTCGATTCCGTTACCGCAAGCACACCATACGCGAGTGGCTTTACCTCGGAAATGTCGAGATACTGGAAAGCATTGTCGTCGCGGGCGCGGCCGTTGCCGTACAGTTTGATCTTGTACGTGGAAACATCCTCAAGGAATTTGAAATCGGTGGATTTCTCGATTTTCCCTTTCCCAGTGCCGACACCGATACCAAAGAAATATTTTTTCTCGATACCGAGCAGCGCTTTGCCGGAGGCGACCGCGTTACTTGTGATAACATTGGTCGGGAAAGGATACAGATCATGTGCGTATGTTCCGCTGGGCGTCAGGAGCGTTGTTGCAGGCATGATCAGTTTGAAATAGTCCACGGGATTGACGATAAGATCAACTTTGTAAAAGCTCCTTGCCTTTCCCGCTTCCGTCTCTGCCATTTGCGCAAGCAGCGCGCCGTAGGATGCGGGCGAGAAATCGGTCACCTTGACCGCAGTTTTTTCGGGATATCCCGTCTCGTTGTTCACGTCTGTCCCCTTGGCAATCTTTCGCTTCATACCGATCGGCTGCCCTTTTACGCCGCTGCCGTTGACGATGCCGTCTTCCGCTCCTGCCGCAAGCGCTTCCGCAAGGCAAGTGCGCGTATATTTCTCGACCCACACGGGACCGAGATCCAGCATATCGTTAGAAAGCAGCATAAACGCCGTCAGCTTGTTAAGCATGAGCGGTACAAGATCTACGCTGCCTTCGATTTCCTCTGTTACCGCGCTTGTGAGCTCGCCCCACACTGCCATTTGCGCTTCAGCAGCGTCAAAAATGAACTTGGTAAGCGCGGCCGTGTCCGTAAACTGTACGGCGGTCAAAAGCGGGTGGGCCTGCTGCATGTCCTCGAAAATGGCGTTGATTTCCGTATCCGGCAAAACCTCCGAAAAGTCAGTCAATGCCTTTACCGCATCCACAGACTTTGCCGCTTCAATGAGCCCTTTGAAATACTTTTCTTCTGCGTTGGACAGCACGCGCAGCCCTCTGTTCGCAAGCACGACCTTGTCCGCGTTCGCCGTGTCAAAGTCCTTTGCCTGCCGAACGATGTCCTGCTCGACCTGTTCGAAATACTCGCGGAATGCCTTTTCTGCCGCTTCCGCATCATTCTCTCGCACAGCTTTAGACAGATTTTGTGCAAATTCTGTTTTCTTCTCTTCCGTTACAATGGTTGCAAACATGTTTAACCTCCGTTTTTATAAAATTTCAAAAAGCCTTCCAAGAGCGTGAGTTTCTTTTCGCTTTTCTCAAAAGATTCTTCCCCGCTCGTTTTGGCAGGATCTTTGCTGTTCTTATGCGTACCGGCGTCCCGTTGTGACGGGACGGCAACAAACGATACTTCGTAAGCATCTTTTACGTCCCACAGACGCCGTACACATATTTTGCCTTCGTAGCTTTCGCCAACACGGTGCTCGCATTTATTACTGCCGCAGATGGAGCATGTCCTTTTTCCGTAGGCACACGACACACTGACTTCTTTTTTGATTCCCGCTTCGATCTCCGCAATCAGTTCCTTGTTTTTTTCAAGGCGCGGTAAAAACACATGCAACATCAATACGGTGTACGGCTCTCCAAGCGTTGTTTTCTGCGTTTCGTCTGTCAAGACCTCCGTATCATAGATGCGTGCGACCTGATTCCCCGCTGTGTTTTGATGGTCAAAGATCATGGTTTTACCGCGATACAACTCCGCCATTTGCGAAATAGCATCGATCGTAAAACTTTCCATGTCTCTGTCCACTTCGTTTGAGCACGCAAGGACCTTGAAAATGAAAACTTCATCCGCACGAAGCTCTTTCAGCGCATAGCGGTTGATTTTTTCAAGTTCACTTTCAGATAATTCCAGTGTTTTGATGCTCGCGGCTTTCTGCGTCATCGGCTCTGCTCTCTGATTTCTTTCCATCATCATTCCCCTCCTTTCCCGCATTCTCTATGGGCTGATAATTGCGCGTTATGTAATGCTTACGGCTCCAGTCTGTATTCAAGAGATGCGTGTGCAGCATATTGCGCACCTCATCAACACAAAATGCACCGCTTGCTATCAGCTTGTCTTGAGCGTCCGCTACATCGAGCGGGTTCACATGCCTACACGTGGCATCGTTCGCCGTAAACCGCATACCTTTTTTGACAGCGTTAAGTCCGATTTCTTTGCGCGTTACCTCCGCCTCGATTTGATCGAGCAACGGCCGAATTGCAAAACTGAGGAACTGCTCCACATTCTCTTTCGTTGCTGTTGCCTCACCGCTGCACAACAGCAGTGCTGTCGGGATTCCAAATGCTTCCGCTGTTCTCGCAAAAATTTCCTTCGTCAAAAGAGGTATATCCTCTGCACTTTGCGGGTTGTGGTATTTGCCAAGTTCCGTATATTCGTGTCCTTTACGCAACGTCATGACAGCGCTTTTATCGCTGTCCAAAAAAGCTGCCAGCTTTTGGCCGTATGCCTGGTCCTTTTCCTCTTGTTTCTCTGTGCCGCCGATACTCGCACCGAGTGACAGGATTCCTTTTTGCGTGCTGTTCTTTTTATATTTTTTCTCCGCGCACGCAAGCAGTTTTACATACTGTGTTGCCGTATCGTTTAGGTACCCCCGGAGTTTTGTATTGTTCCCTCGGAAATACAGTACATCTTGTGGTCTGTATTTGACATTCAGCGTTACGCCGTCTCTGTTGATGTTGGAAAACGCGTCATCTTCAAACCCGTTCGTATCGCGGATAAATCCATCTGCCACAAACATACCTTTGTTGCGTCCCGGTTCGACCACCAACGCCTCACCATACAACAGCCATTTTCTGCACAATTCCCAAAAAAACTGCTGCTTGTTCTGGTTTCGATTCGGCTCATAGTTCCACCGAAACCAATCCTCCGCACAAACAAGCTCATTTCCTTTGCGGAATTCGAATTGTGCCATAGCCACCGTCTTTGCAATCAGAGAAACAGCACATTCTATCGAAAATCTGGCAATCGCCAGTTGCTCTGCCGTCGCCTCTGCTTCCGCTGTCGTAAAGACCTCTGTGTTGTTCCCGGAAAATGTGTTGCGCAACAATGTAAAAAATCCCATTACTCTCTCCTTATGCAAAAAACACGTCAATTTCCTCGGCGTTATCATTGCACTCCGGCAGCATGTCCTCCATCGTCATTGCAGCTGCAAATGCCATAAAGCCGTCCGTTTTTCTGCTTTTCCCCTCGATTTTTTCAAACAGATCGTTACCGTGCTTGTCTCTCTCCATTTTCACGTTATTGGCACACCAGCGAAAAAACGGATTGTCCCCGCAGGAAAGCGCCTGATTATCTAAAACGCTCCGTATTCTCGGCGCGGCGATCATCAGATCTGACGGTCGCACGAGTTTCATATTCCCGTCTTTTCCGCTCTCGAAGCCCATTGCATTCAGCGACTGCTTTACAATGCCGTAGCGATACATATCTACTGCCGCCGCAATAAAATGTAAATCATACCTTTTCTGCTCCTCTAAAATCCAGTCGAACAGTTTTTGCTTATCGATCTCCACGCCGTCTAAGTATGTGATAAGTCCCTGTGCTTCCCAATCCTGCAACGGTGCGCGTATACGCTCAAGATCCGGGTTCCCTCGTAAAATGAAGCCGTGACAGCGCCATTGCATTCCGTTTGCTCCGCGCGTTAAATGTCCAATCGTTGCAAAATCTCGGCGAGATGCAAAGTCAATTCCGATTACTGCGGGCAATGTTGTTGTATAAACCGGCTCTTTTTTAGTTGCAAGCAGGTTTTTGTATTCCGTAACGCTCGATTCTTGGCTTTCCATTGGGTAATTCAGCCGCTTCGTAGGGAATGACAATTGACTGCTGGTTTTTCGCTTGTAATCACCGTACTGCCTCAGCATTTCTGTTCTCAAATTTGGCATATACGGCAGTGATGGGTTTGCCTTGACCCACATATCGGGTTGGTCAATTTCCTCTTTGCTTTCGATGCAAAACATTGCAGGTAAAAAGCCATTATCGGAATACAAGCGATTCAGTATGTCTTTTCCCTGCTGTTTGTAATCATCCAACGGTCCTTCTCGGACAAAGCCATCCGAACTCAAAATCGTCCTTCTCGGATGTGCCTTTTTCCCGAGACCCGATGTGCCGACATCAATCAATTCATAGTTCTCATATTGATGCACTTCGTCAAAATCGATTTTTCCTTGCCGCCCGGAATCTTTCGTTTTCGCGTTTCCCGTCCGAAATCTGTATCGTGACTTGGTTTGAAGATTGACAATATACTCTTTGTTCCAGTAGAAAAACCTCTTCAACCTCGGATTACTTTCCATGATGTCATAAAGCTCTTCAAAGGTTGTTTTGGCTTGGTCTTCGGCTGTGGCAAATGTATCGATATAATACAGCGGTATCCCATTGGTCGGTGTCAGCAGACAAAAATTCTCAAAGCTTAAAAATCCGTTCTTTCCCGCCCCGCGTCCAACGTAAAGGAACAATGTCGGCCAGCGCGGAAGTCCGTCTTCGCCGTATGTGCAGTTGTGTAACCCAAACAAAAACTTTTCCCACGGGAATAGCTCAAAAGGAAAATATTTTTGGTAGGACATATAGGTTGCAAATTGTTCGGCGTTGAAAAAAAGGTTTTCCTCCGAAAAGCAATCCTCCACAAGCGATATAAGCTTTGGCTGCCAAATGCACGTTTGGATTTCTCCGCTTTTTACAAGTTCTGGGTATTTAAGTAGCTCTTTCGGGATCAAAGCTCATCGCCGTCCGCCGACACCATCTTTTCCGTTGTGATTCCAAGTTTTTCCAAGATGATCTGCTTTTGCTTTGAAACGGAAACAAGATCTTTGATGCTCGGATTATTTACGATTTTTTCAATTCCCGTTGACATTCTTTCCGGGTAGTTGATGCCTCTGCGCTCAATGTCCTTTGCAAGCTTTTTTTCAAGCTTCAAAAAATCCATGTATTCTTCGACGAGGTCGGCAAAATGTGACACGTCTGCTTCCTTAGCTCGCAGTTGCGCATAGAGTGATTCTCTGATTTGCGCAGTTGTTGGCTTTTTTCTTTTACCAGCCGTATCAATCCCACCTTTCCCTCAGCGCGGTGCTGCGCTCGTATATTTCCGGGTGTAAAGCTTTATGGCAATCTTGACATACTGCGAGCATGTTTTCTTCTTTCAAAGCCAATTCCGGCGCATCTTTTAAGTGCTTTATGTGGTGCAGTGTCGTTGCGCGTTTATACCGATGCAAATGATTTTTCTGTAATCCACCCTGCCAACATATTTCGCAGCGATACTTTCGCTTTCTAAGCACTTTTTCCCGAAATATTTTCCATTCGTAGGTTTTGTAAAAACTTTTTCCCGCGCGCCATAAACTGCGCACCCAATTTGCAATATCTTTTTCAGACATAAATAGTCCCGTAGACAAATTCTTTCTACGGAACTATTGTACTTCTATTTAACTTCCCCTTTGGGGTGCTTTTAGGAGACGTTGTTAAAGTGTGCTTTAACTTTGTCAAAGTAGTTTATCCAAATTCACATAAAAGGCTTTTCGAAATTCAAAAAAGAGCTTTTTATTTGACGGGATTTCCAACTGATCAAACGGTATGTTTCTGGTTAAATAGGTCAGCAACGGCTTATACATTCCGGGATCCCGGCTCGTTGTTGTTGTCAACGCGCCCTCAATTGCTTCGACTTTTTTCCGAGCATTCAGTTCTCCTGCGTTTGATTTCTTTTTCAATGCACCGTATTGGCGACAAATCGCACGCAGTTCATCAAGCCTGTCTGGTGATATACCGTATTTTTCAAGGCTGATCCGTCGTTTTGACATATGCTACTTCCTTTCTTGTACAGGTCACTTCTGTATCAATGACCTCAAAACCGAATTTTCCTGTTCTAATTCTTTCACTTTACGCTTTAACTGCGCTTTTTCGCCGCTTCGGCTTACCCATTCTTCGATTATCCCAACTATCGGCGAGCTTCCATCTATGTCTGGTGCATAAAGCCAGAAGCTTGTATCTGCAGGATTTATTCCAACTGTTTTTGCTATCAAGTCAATCACTTCCCGTGCTGCTTGATAGCGTTTGATAAACAAGTCGTTGCTTCGGTCTTTCATTCGGCAAAACATTGCCAGACTGTCTTTGTCAAAATTGTCGTATCTACAAGGGCCATTTTGTGGGTTCTCAATCCCGTCATATTGATTGAGTAAAGCTATCTCCTCGTCATTTATTATGTAACGCTCGTGTTTCATATCGCGTATTAGTCCTCTCTTTTCTCAAGATACGCCTTGACCGCTTTGCTTGCAGCCTGCCAACCCCAGCAGACGGCGGTTTTGTTGCCCGCTGCGTCGAGGGCAGCAAGCCATGCGAGCTGGTCGTCGGTTGGCTTGTTGCGTCCGGCTTTGAGCTCGATATACAATGCGCTGTACCCGCCGCGCGGTACGGGCAAACAGATGTCCGGCACGCCCGCGCGCAAGCCCTCGGCGCGCATCCGTGCACCCTGTGATGCGCTTCGCTTGCCCTCGTTCGGGATGTGGTACAGCAGCCGCAGCTCCGGGTACTTTCCCGCTGCGAATGCCGCCCAACGAAATAGCGCTTGCTGCTCGACGGATTCGGACGCCGTCTGCCCTTCGGCGGGTATGTAGTCGGTCACTTTTTCAATCCTCCCCAGCCGCTTCGGACATTTTGATTTGTGTTTCGGCGGCGAGCTGCTTTGCTTTTTCGTTCTGATACTGCACGCGGCACAGATCGCGCAGGTCTTCCAAGCGCTCCATAAAGCCCTCGGAAAGCATCTGCATCGGTGTGATGATCGCGCAAAGGATCATTCCGCATTTGACTGCAAAATACGGCTGACCGTTTGTTTCATAGCGCAAATACACTTCACCGTTCTCCAATTCTTCTTTCAGCGGCGCGAGACGGCTTGCTTTAAGAAACAAAATTCCCGCTTCGGTCTTGTACGGTCTGATTTTATCCTCGCCGATCCACAGCCCGAGATCGATCTGCTCGCAAATGCTCTCTCCACGTTCCGTAAGGTCATGCAGATCATAGCTTTTTTCCATGTCCTCAAGCCGGTAAAAACGGATTTTTTCATTTTGTGCGGATATCCCGAACGCCAAAGCCAGCCCATCCGCCGATATGTCGCAAAATTCCGGCAACAGATACATAGACGATCCGTCCCCTACCCACAGTCCCGCTTCGGTTGCAAACATGGCGACGGTTTGACGCTTTTTGCATAGCTGCGCGATTTTTGAGATTTTCATTTTTTGTCATCCTTTCCGCTGTCTTCTGCTTTTCGCATGATATAGGTTACTCGCTCCCTGTACGGACACCGCGCCCTCGTGCAGACGGGTTTGCCGCCGGTATGTATCCGCCTCACGCAGCGCTCGCGCTTGCAGTAGTGTAACACCTGCATCATACGCCATCCTCCCGCAAAAGCCGAATGCTCATAATGCAGTATCCGTCCCTGCATAATTCGCCGCGATAGATGTAGTCCACAAGCACGGTAACGCCCCGCCCCGTGTACGCACCGTCCGCGAACTCCTCAAGGATCAGCGTATCGCCGACGGCATAGCGCGGTGTGCGGTCGTCTTTTCGCACCTCAAAGCGCTTTGTACCGGCAAGCACCGCTTCGTAATATTCCGATTGGATTTTCAGATGATGGGTCATTGTTCTGCCTCCGTCCTATACCCGATACTTTGCAGGATACCGTCCACATCCACGCCGTTTTGGCGCAGATCGCGTTCCATGGCGAAAATATAGTCATCGCTGTCACAGTCCCCGTCTGCCATGTACCGCTTTTTCAGTTCGTCGCGGCTTTCCCGCATACTTGCATACATCCTCGACAGCCGCGCCTGCCCGAACCCGAAAACACTATGCAGGATATACATCAGCAGGATGTCAAAGCTGCGCTCGTACTTCTCGTTTTCCAGCGCGACCTGCCGTCTGATCTCCAGCTTGAGCCGCTTCGTTTGGTTTTTCGTGAATCTTTCAACAGCTTTCATCGTGTTCCCCCTTCTGCCCGTCCTTTTTGCGCCACTTTGCAAGTCCCACGACTGCCATGACGAAGTTGAACACATAAAGAAGCGCCTGCGCATAGCTTCCCGTCCGAAGGTTGTACCCGACCCAAAATGCATTTGTGCAAATCCACACCCAAAAGCACCACCGTTTTTTCAGACTGTTGGCGACCGTCCCGATGATGGACGCCGCCGTTACGAAATAGGCTATGTATTGCATTGTGTCACTCCCTTTCACGCACCGAAGAGATCAAACAAGGTCGGGACGTCCTGTTTGTCGTCCGCTTCGCGCAGATACCCGACGCCGTCGCGGAAATATCCGTTGTTGAGCTCGATGCCGATGCCGTATCTGCCCATGTCCACGGCGACCTTCGGGACGGTCATGATCCCGCCGAACGGGTCGATCACCACGTCGCCCGGATTTGAATAGCGGTTGATGATGCGCTCCACGATATCCAACTGCAGTGGGCAAACGTGCATTTCCTGCTGCCGCCTGCTCTGCGTGCTGTTGAGCGTGCGCATCCGCAGGATGTCGTCCCACACGGCGTCGTTCCAGCTTCCGGGGGCTACGACCATAAAGGTCGCGGGCAGCTTGCCCTCTTTGTCCAACTCTTTTGCAAGGGCGACGTGCTCCTCGTAGCTGTATACGTTGTCACGGCTGTACTGCCTGTATACCTTTTGCAGATCTCTTACTGGTACCGACAGCAGCTCGTCTTTTTCCACAAGGCGGTTCCCGCTTGATCGCCAATAGCCGTGCGCGTCGATCTGCCATTGCGCGCGGGTGTACTCCTCTTTGCTTTTGGTTACAGGCATGTCCGCGTAGGCTTTTGACGTATCCGTTGGAAGTTTGCGGAACAGCAGGATGTATTCCGGGCAGCCGACGCCCATCTTTGTGCCGTCCTTGCACTGCTCTGTCCAGCCGAGGCGGTACGTCTGGTTGTTCTCCCGCACGACGTCCGTGACGACTGTGATCATGCCGAAATACTGAAAGCCGTGCTGCATATAGTGGCGGATGCACATCGCGTGGAACGGCTCCATAGTCGGCATACCCGTCCCCGTCGCATTGCCGAACAGCACACGATCTTTGACGTGGATCGCCGCTACTCTCCCCGGTCGCAGGATGCGCAGCAGCTGCGGGGTCAAATAGTCCATCTGCTCGAAAAATTTGACCGTGTCCGCGTTGTGCCCGAAATCGTTGTAGCTCGGCGTGTATTCATAGTGATTGGAAAACGGGATGCTTGTATGGATCAGATCAACGCTGTTGCTCTCCATCTCCGTCGTTTCCAGCACGCAATCGTTGTTGATTGCCGTGAAATTCTTGCCTTTTACCTGCACTCTTTCCACTCCTATCGTTCGGGCAAGCTTTTCAACTTGTGAAGTCCCCGAAAGCCCGTATTTTTTGACGATTTCCCGCATCTTTTCCGCAAGGACGTTGTGCTGCTTCCATTTCTGCATCAACACGTCCAAGATAGGCTGTTCTGCTTCGGTGTAGATGATATCGATAATGACCTTTTCCGTCTGCAAAAAGCGGTAGATGCGGTGGATCGCCTGAATGAAGTCGTTGAACTCATAATCGATGCCGACGAAGATCGCGCGATGGCAATACCGCTGGAAGTTGCAGCCCGAGCCCGAAATGCTCTTTTTTGTAGCAAACAGGCGGGTTTTGCCGTTGGAAAAGTCCAGCACGCGCCGCTCCCGCTCGTCGTAGTCCATAGATCCGTAAATATCGACGACCTCCGAGATCTGCCGTTTGATTTCGTGGCGTTCCGCTTCGAGGTCGTGCCAAAGGATGAAATGCTCTCCCGGTGCTTCGTCAATGATCTCTTTCGCCTTGCGCACGCGGCGCACAATGGATTCGCTTTTTTCGTGTGCGGCATCCGACAGACTGACAGCGGCGTCGCGTAAGAATTTAATCTGTCCGTCCCTTTCTTCGCCGCTGAAATAGTCGTCTGCCAGCTTATGCAGGCGCACATCGAGCGGCGGAAGATCGTACCCCGTATCGTCATAGCCGAGATCGGACGGCTTTGTGATAAACAGCGCCCATGTGGACAGCCACACCCAAAACTCGCGCTCTCTATGCGGGTACAGCGTCAAGTTGTTCGCTTTGGTGCTGTCACGCTTGAAAAACCTTGTGAGCGCCTGCCCGGTATCCATGACCTCCAAATACCCCGCGTAGTGGATCAGCTCTTTGTACTTGTTCGGGGACGGCGTGGCCGTGGAAACGATCTTGTATTCGACGCCCTTGAACTTGTCTAAAAACGTCTGATAGGTCTTGCTGCCGAACGACCGAAGCACCGACGCTTCGTCTAAGCTTGTGGCCGTAAAGTATTGCGGGTCAATATCGCCGTCCCGGACGCGCTCATAGTTTGTCAGCACGATGTCGGTTTCCGCGTTTCGCACTTCTTCCATTGTTCGGACGTATTGCGGTGGCTTGTCCCATTCCAGCAGGTTCTTTGCGTCTTGCTGGAATTCCTGTTTGACGCCGAGTGGGCAGACAATGAGTGCCTTTCCGCCCTGCTTTTCGGTCACAAGGCGGCAATATTCCAACTGCTGCACGGTCTTACCGAGCCCGAAGCTCTCAAACAGTGCGCGTCGTCCGCCGTGCACCGCCCACCGCACTGCGTCCCGCTGGTGCGGTTTGAGTGCCGGGTTTATCTCCGCTTCGCTGACCGCAAAGCCGGATACGGGCGCGACTTCGATTTTGCTTTTCAAAAATTGTATGTAGTTCATGTTGGTTTCCTTTTTGTCATAACAGTATCATCGCCGCGCCAAACACGAGCCACACGGCGGCGACCAGCACGCCGTACAGCACGCCCCAAACGGCACCGAGCAGGAGTGCTGCCGCCACGGCGGCGGGGATGATCTTCTTGGTGGTAGCCCAAATTTTTCTCATCATTCGCCCCACTTTTCTTTCATTTCCACGTTAGAAAGTACCCTGCTTTCTACCACAATCAGCCTCTTCATGGTTTTTGCGATGTCTCCGGCATCCGGGTAGCAAGATCGCAGCATTCCCGCGATGTGCTCCAAAGACAGAATATAAAACGGCACGAGCACTTTACTCACCGGGAAAATAACGTCTTCTAAATCGTCCATAACCGTCCAAAATGCTTTTAGAACGATTTTCTTAAATTCATCGCTTATCGTCTCTTCTCTGCTTGTCTGTGTAAGCCTTTGTATAAGTTCTCGTTCCTTTTTGCGTTTCATTCTTTTGCTCCTTTGTTTTCATGTACTCGGCAATGCCTCCGATCACCCGCAGGGCGCAGGGAATCGCAAGAGAATTGCCGAGTTGGTGATAGCGCTTGCTGTCGCTGTCCAAGCGATTGTACCAACGCACCATTTGTTCGCGGGTCGGCGTCTTTTTTACGACCTGTCCCTTGATCCGCTTATCAAGCAGATACGACCGCAGGAACAGCTCGTAGTCCGCTTCGGACATGGTTTCGATTTTCGGCAGAACCGTCCAGCCGTCCGGGTAGCCTTGCAGGCGCTCGCACTCTAACGGCGTTAAGCGGCGGACGATCCAGCGGGTCTGCTTTTCATATACAAGCGTCCCGCCTTGGTTGCATCGAGGGTCGCCACCGTTTAGGTCAAGCGTGCGTGTTTGCTCCGTCTCATATATGCCGCTGTTCGGATTGTCAGACTGCATAGCACCGCTCGCTTGACTGCAAATGTTGTAGCAGACCGCTGACGGTCCCCACGCCGTGATCGTCGAGTTCACTCCGCTGTCCGATACCTCAAAATCATACTTTGCGTTTTCGCCTTGATTGAACGCTGCGCGGTCGATTGCATATACAACTGTCTGTTGGTCGTGCATACAAGTCAAAGCCCCTGCTTTATCGGATATGGTTGTATTGTTTTTCTGCCCGTTTCCGATTGCGTACACAACACTGTGCCTGTCCGCTGTATTCATCGTAAAGCACACATTCTCATTCACACCGTTTCCCTGCGGCCCGTTCTGTTCATCACGACCGACCATAGACCCTTGCAGTGCATATACCACACTCGGTGCTTGGTTCGTGCCGCTTCCTGCGGCGGTAAGCGCCGGAGCGACTTCCTGCGAATAGCCTATTCCTCCGGCTTTTTCGCCGTTGTCCGCCTTAAATGCGCAAACAAGATCACCCTGCGCGGTGACGGTGCAGCTTTTCCCAGACGGGACAATTCGCGTCCGATTTTGCGGCGATGTGATCTGCGCCTTGTCAAATACGCATACCGCCGTGTAATCCGTTACCCTATTGTTATGGTCTCCTATCACGGTTGGGACGGTCCGTCCGTCTCCGTTTCTTCTTGCGTCATACACTGCGTAAGCGCTTCCATCAGGATCGGCGGCAGTGCCTTTCCCCGCCGCTTCGCGCGGCGCAAGATACCTGCGCACGCGGTCGGGCTTAAATAATATTTGCGCGGCGCTGTCATCTCCAAAACTTCCGACAAGGTAGATGCGCTTTCTTCTCTGGGGCACTCCCCAATACTGCGCGTCAAGGACGCGCCATGCGACGCAAATTCCGCCGCTTCGTACCACGCCGGCGTTTGCCCATCTTCCACTTTCAGGCATTGGAATATCGGTTTTTGTGATTTCCCGGAGCACGGTTTGAAAATCCCGTCCATTCCGGCTACTGAATGCTCCCGGGACGTTTTCCCAAACAAGGAAAGTTGGATATACTCCATGTGTTGCCTCCCGCATCTCGTAAATGATCCGTATTGCTTCGATGAATAATCCGCTTTGCGCGCCGTCGAGCCCCGCGCGCTTGCCCGCCACACTCAAGTCCTGGCACGGTGAGCCGAATGTGATAATGTCGACCGGCGGGATTTTCGCGCCGTCGATCTCGGACACGTCACCAAAGTGCAGCATATCCGGGAAATGCCGTCTTGTAACGGCGACGCACGCGGGGTTGATCTCCGCCGCCCACACAGGTGTTATGCCCGACAGCACGGCGGCCAGCGGAAACCCGCCGATACCGTCAAACAGGCTGCCGAGGGTCAGTTTTTGCACCGTTTATCCCTCCTTTTTGCACGTTTTTGCACGAAAAGAGGCGGTTTTTACGTGGATTTTTCCGCGCCGTTTTTGCGCTGCCTTGCGCATATATAGTTTTTTGTAAAATGGAAAGTTCCAGCGAGGTTTTCCCGCTTTGCTGCTCTCTAAAAAATACGTACGCGCGGGCTCACCGCTTTTGTCAAGAGGGGCTGCGGTCGACATGCGTTTTTTATTCACGACTTTTTTCCGCCCGGGGGTGTCACGATGTCGTCACGCCTTGTTGTGACGCACACGGCGGATACCACCTGCTTGACTTCATCAGCCGCTTCGTTTGCTTCCTTAGGGTAGTTTGCGCGCATTGATCTCGCCATCAATTCAAGTGCCGCGACGATAAACGGCACAAGCATCTCTGTCGCGGGATTTATGGCACGGTTGATCTCTTGTGCTATCGACTGCATGACACTCGTGACGGCATCGTTTATATTTTCCTGTCGTTCCACCGCAGTGCGGATGATCTTTGAGAGTTCAAATGCTTTCTGTTCTGTCATGTTTTGTTGCTCCTTTCCTCATTCCCAGACGCCCCAATCTTCGAGCGTCCACGGCGGCGGGTCTTTGTCTGTGCGGTACATCACCACGGACATATACCACCGCCCGTTGTACGGATTCCTGCGCGCATAGCAGCGCAGGAACCGATAGCCTTTGTATCTTCTTTCCCAAAACGCGGCATCGTCCACACGCTCCATCGCCCAGTGTTCGAGCTGGCGCTGCGACGTCTTTCCGTCGCGCCGTGACGGGTCGGGTATCTTTGGCGGGACCATGTTGCGCGAGCAAATATATTTCTTCTTGCCGAACGCCACATTGGATTTCGTCATATACTTGGCTGCCGCTTCGGGGCCGAACCTGTCGGGCTGGTAATTGTCCACATTGACACGCACGCCCTTGTCCCACAGCCGTTCCATGGTACGGTCGTCCAAGCCGCCCGTTACAAACAGGTGATAGTGCCAATTCACACGCCCCTTGTATTCGCCGGAGCGGTATGTCACCTGCTCGATCGAGTAGGCATATTTCATCGGGCGCTCAAGGCACTTTATCTTTTCGGCGAGTTGTTCGCGCTGCTCGCGCAGTTCCAGCGTGTCCGGCATGGCGGCAAGGGCTCTCTTGGCTTTCTTAAGCTCGGACTGCCTTCGTCGTTTCACGCGAGCGAGGTAATTCTTTAGCACGCGCATTGCTTCCTCCCGCGATTGCGGGGCAAGAGCCTGGATAAATGTCGGGTGTTCGTAGTAGTCCCGTTCATCAAAGTTCGCATTGACGCGCTCCACTATATTCCGTACCGCCTTATTGTGGTTGTATTTCTCCTGCTCGGCGGTCGAGCGTTTCGTTTTCGGAGCTCGCGCCGGTATGCGCCGCCCGTCGGAAAATATGGGGTAAAAGTCCGCGGTTAAGAGCTTGCCCGCGTAGGTACGCTTTTCCCGGTTCATACCCTGTCGCCTCCCGTAGCGGAAAACAGGTTTGCGTCTGCGTTGTGCAGCTCGAATACGGCGTTATACAGGGCGGTGCGCAGGTACTTTTTCGGATTGTTGACTTTGTACGGGATCTCGTTATAGTTTTCCAAGACGTGCATGACGTGCTCGTTTTCGAGTTTCGCGTATACGGCTTGCACGTCCCATGCTTCCCGCAGCGTACCGTCCACACGCAGCTTGTCCTCCGGGCGCAGCCGCATGACCTCTGTTATGATCTCGGCGATCTCCTGCGCCTGCATGAGCAGTTCAAACGGGAAACAGGTTATGTCTATCTGTTCTTTGACGTCCTCTAAAGTCTCATCAAACGACGGACGGACTGACGGACTTTCCACAATAAAATTTTTATCGTTTTGCATATTGTCAATTTCCTTTCCTGTTGCGGGTTCGACAGCCGTAAATGTGCGAAAAGATACTATACATTACAAGGCCGCCACGCGCCCGGACGGACGCGAAAAAAATTGACAAATGCCGTGCATTTTGCTATACTATATATGTAAGGTTTTGGCACGGCATTTGCCTTGTCAGTTTCCGCTTCGCGAGTGCAATCGCGAGGCGGTTATTTTTTTATGTCCTCTTCTGTGTCGGTGCTTTCCGCTTCGGCGGGAGGTTTGATGTCCAGCGCCGTGATCCTTTTGTATCTGTATATTTTCATCAGCAGTTCTAACGGGATGTTGCTTGCGATGCGCGTCGGGATGTTCGGCAGCGGGGCTTTTACACCGAAGTGCTTTTCAAAATGCGGGATCATGATGCGCTCAAAATCCAGCCTTTGCGCATCGGACGGCGGGAAGTGCAGCGGGATGTCGTGTTTTTCCTTGTATTGATCATAGATGCGTGCAATGTATGGATTTAGGATGTTTACCCTATATCCGTATTTGTTGTTTTCCATAAACGGCGGTTCCGGCGCGGTGTATTTCGGCATTATTTCAACCCCCTTTCTGCTGCTGGCTCGCGGCGTCGGGCTTATAAAATGGACACGCGCCCCTGTCGAAGCACAGCATCCTGTTCAGTGCCAAGCATCCGCCGTCCCGGTCATATTGCTCGCTACTGTATGCAAAGCAGTCCCGCTTTTCGCGGCTCGGCGCATGGATAAAGTGTATTGTCACGGTTTCCGTCACGGCGTTAACCTCCTTTCCGCTTCGGTGAGCAGCCTTTCGACCTCTGCAAGCAGCGCCTGCTCGTAATACCCTGCCTTACGCTCTGCATGTTGCAAAAGGCTTTTCGCCGCCGCGATCTTATTTGCCGCTTCGCGCATACGGATCTCTGCGTGCGCAAGCTCTTTTTGCAGTTGACTGCAATTCGGGCATTCTGTCACGGCTTGTCCCTCCTTAATTGTCCACATAGAGGACGATGCAGGGCTTCCAATACGGTTCCGATTCATCCATGCACTGTTTCCGACTTCTTTCGTCGGTTACTGTGTTTTCCAAGTATTTTTTAAGCTCTTCTCTGCTCGTAAAACAAGGTGTTGGATCTACGGGGATTTCATAATCCAAAAACTCGCCGATTTCCGCCGACACTTTTCCACAGACGGTATACAGATGCTCGGCATCTGTTGCGTTTTCTCCTCCGAATACAAGCAACGGGAGTTCCGGGTGCTCTATAATGAGCTTTCGCAGTTCGTCCGTTGCGTGTAAATATCCAGTTTCTTTATTCATGTTTTTCACTCCTATTTTGCTTTTCCAGCAGCAAGTCCAGCATCTGTTCCGCCGTGTCCGTTGCGTCTTTCAGCGCTGCGGTCATGGCGCGGATGCATTTATCCTGTGCGGCAATGACAACTTGCAACGTCTCTATGTACCGCACCGCCAGCTTGCCGTTTTCCGAAAACAGCTCGCGGAAATCGATCTCGGCGTATAAACTGACTTCGGGTTTCACTTTGTCACCTCCGGCACTACAATTTTTCCGCACTTATCCACGCGATGGAACTGATTCGCCGCGTTGAGGAGTTCCGGCGTGAGCAAAAGACTTTTCAGTTCTTCGCTTGTATTATTGCTGTATGCGACATTGCGTAAGAGGTGGTACAAGATCTGACGGGCGAGCCTGTCATCGATTTGCACATCCAGCCCACCACACCACAGAGGCAGACAGGAAAAATCAAGGTCGGCACTATACAGGTTGGCATCGCGCAGGTTGGCATCGCGCAGGTTGGCACCGCGCAGGTTGGCACCGCACAGGTTGGCACCGCGCAGGTCGGCACCGCACAGGTTGGCACCGCACAGGTTGGCACCGCACAGGTTGGCACCGCGCAGGTTGGCATAGCGCAGGTCGGCACCGCACAGGTCGGCATTGCGCAGGTCGGCATCGCGCAGGTCGGCACCGCACAGGTCGGCATTGCGCAGGTCGGCATCGAACAGGTCGGCTTTTACTCCTTCTATGTTGTCGCCATCCAGCCATTTTTTATGTTTTTGCAATATCTCTTGCAGTTTTGCTTGTTCCATTGTCTATCACCTCATAATCCAAAATATCAAGCAGTCCACACACGCATACGCCGTGACGGCGGCGATGATGCACCATGCAACAAGCTCCGTGCGGTAGCGGCGCAGCTCGGGCAGGATATCCGCGCGTGTGGGCTGTACCTTGTGCCCGGCGGGAATCTCCACCGGTGCATGGGCTTTACCTCCAAACAAAACCGGCCATGAACGCCGTGACAAATAATGCAATCGAGTATCCGAAAATATCCGCTTTGCACCTGCACAGCGCGCGCATATGTACGTCCCTTGTGGTCTGCACCCTGTGCCCGTCCGTGATCTTTTCCGGCGCGAGGGCATACCTCTTTTTGAGCGCGAAAAACGCACGTAAACGTGAAATCAAGCCAAGTAGGAACAATGCACCCACACAGAACAGCAGGAGTTCGATAAAAATAAGATCCAGGCTCATGTTTTCCTCCCTTTCCGTCAATTCGGGTGCGCACAAAAGTATTCCTTTACGCTTTCCCTGTCTATTCGCCATTTCTTACCGATTTGGTTTCCACGGATGTGTCCATTTTGTATAAGCTTTTTTACTGTTACATCCGCGCACTGCAAAAGTTGGCAGGTCGTTTCCATATCCATAAGCACCGGTAGCTGGTTCCAATCCGTGATGGTCCTCGAAAATTTCATCGGCATTGCCATAAGTTCACCCCCTCACGCGCTCTGGCTCGGCGCTAAATCGTCCAGCGTGCATTCAAGCACATTCGCAATTTGCCGTGCAAGCGCAAGGCTCGGTTGTTTTATGCCGTTTTCGATTTTGGCAATCATGGACTGATTCACGTACACCCTATCCGCGAGCTCCTGCTGCGTAAGGTGCATAGCCTCCCGCTTCGCTTTGATGTTTTCCGCTACGCTCAATTTGATTTCTCCTTTCAAAAAATAAAAAGGACTACAGGCGAATACCCATAGTCCCGATTGACTGTTTCCCGCTACCCGATTGCAGCGGTCTTGATTTTCACTTTTCTTCGGATTTGCACCACAACAAGATTCCCTTTTTCGCGCTTGAGCTCAACCGTGTCCCCTTGATTAAGGATGCGCAGGATCTCCCGCGCCGTTTCCTCCGGGATTAGCGCCTTTGCATCTTCCAAAGCTATCACCTCTTTTTCTTATGCCATAACACCAAATTTCACAGGTCAATATTTTTCGAATTCGCGTCCTTTACGTTGCAATCAATAACAATTTGTGTTATATTGGTGTTAAGGTTATGACCTTGGGTATAGTATATCGCACTATTTAATTATTGTCAACCTTACTATCGCACTTTTTTGCGATTTTACTTTTTCCACAAAAAAGGTGGCCTTTTTATGTACACTTCTTATGATTTAGCAGTAAGAATTAAATCTCGAGCAAAAGAATGTAATGTTGTAATCAAAGAAATGCTGTCTAAATGCGATCTCGGCTCTAACGCAATGTCCGCTCTTTATCATGGGAAATCTATGAATTGCATTAGTCTTGCGCGCATTGCCGACTATCTCGACTGCTCGGTTGACTATCTCCTCGGCCGCACAGATATTCCTGAAGTAAATAAGCGGGACGAAGAAGTCACTGTTTATAAGGTCGCGGCACGCGGCGGCAAAAAAGAGATCAAACTCAATGCTGCCCAGCGCGCAGAGCTGGAACGGATCATCAACGAGCACAAAGACGACGACAACAGCGATTTAGTTTAATTTATAAAAATAACCGAGGTTGCCGCTTCGGAAATAAACGGGGTATTGCTATGTATTGTCGAAACTGCGGAACAGAGGTTACGGGGAATTTCTGCCCGAATTGCGGCACAGCGGTTGCAAGTGAAACTGCGGCGTTAAGCGGACAGAATGTAATTCCTGCCGAAAAGAAAAAGGATCGGTTTTCAAAGCCGATTTTTATCTTTTCTCTTGTTGCGTCTGTACTTTTGTTCATTTGCACTTTTTATTCGCTTTTTTCGACCGCTTTATTCAATTCTATGGGCGACACAGCTACGGTTGATGTCGCAATTATCTTTGGAGCTTTGACTACTCCCTTTGCCCTTTTTGTCCTTTTGGGCGCGGCGCTTCGCGGTAAAAGCAAAATCGCCGCTGCGGTTTTCTATTTGATTTCCATATTCGCCTTTCTCTTTCTGTTTTTTGCAGGACTTGGCTTTTCTGATGATTTTCTTTACGTTGCCCTGCTTGGCATTCCCTTTATCATCCTAACATGGATCTTCGGAGCTCGATGTGCAGAGAAAAAAGTTTCAAAATCTATACTTATAACATACTTTGCGGCTGTTGTTTTTATAGCCGTCTTTATGCTTTGGTTCTTTAGCGGCGAAATTGCATTAACCCATGCTGCAAATGACCTGTTTAACGAAATGGGAGATTACAGCTTTATGGATGAAGTTGAAACAGCTAATAATTTGTTAGAGTGAATATTTCATGTAATATATGAATGTGCGATTTACGAACTGTAAAATATTTTCCGAAGCTGCCGCTTCGGAAATAAACGGGGTATTGCTATGTATTGTCGAAACTGCGGAACAGAGGTTACGGGGAATTTCTGCCCGAATTGCGGCACAGCAGTTGCAAGTGAAACTGCAGCATCAAGCGCACAAAATATAATCCCCACACAGTCTGTAAACACCGCAAAAAAGTCCTTTTCCGTTTTGTCGATTATCTCCTCAAGTCTTTGCGGGCTATCTTTATTTTCGTATTTGGTTTCCACCTTTTCGCATGACATTACAGATTTACACGTTTCTTTACTTATGATTGGCTTTTGCCTGTTTTTTGTAATGTCGGTAATACCTGCGGTAATCATTCAGCCCGCAAAACAAGGCTTATCTGTTTTATTCTATTTGTTTTCCTGTATCGGCTTGCTGTTTATCGGTTTTTTAGGACTATCTTATTCTCCGTTTGTGCCTGTAATATGTCTGCTGGCTGTTATTTTTGTTATCGTCACATCCGTTTTGGGTCGGTCAGTACATACGGAGCGCCTGCAAACCAAAAAGGCTTTTGCTGTAGTTGCAGTTTTAATTGTTCTTTCGGTTGCCATCGTGGTCGGCGAGCGCATTTCCAACACCAGCCGCAACACTCGCCTTTCTGACATTTCTATAAACGGAGTATCCCTAACCCAAGAACAGTTAGATTACATTGATGAGGACTATGTGATTCGTCGAAGTTTACATCAAGAACTTACAATCGATAAAGTAAAAGATTTGAATTATGCTATTTCGGAAAATCAGTCTGAAATCATACCGGGGACAGAGTATTATACAAGCAATTATCCCGATTGTAATTTTCTGCAAGTCGATACGTCATCCCTGTCGCTGTTGGGTACAATGGCAACCACCTACAGCATTCGTTATGCGCCTGTCGACATACAAGATGAAAATCTACAACAGGCTTTAAGCGTTTATGCTGAAATTTTGGGCGATACCTTTGAACGCAATGGTGAAGTATATACCTTTTCTGAAATTCTTGCCGCTTCGCCGGCGGAAGATCAGATTGTTTATCACAATGATAACCTTTCTGATACTTCCAAAGAGATTTCAATTGATGTCAGTCTGTGGGTGAATCAAAACGGATACGCCGAATTAGACGTTATGTATATGTTCCCCGAAGCAATAGAAAACCAATAAGTTTATATAGAATTTCGCAAAATGTACATCTGTATTTTTTCTTCCTCTGCTTACACTATGAGCGGAGGTGTGTAGGATGTACGAACAATATCAAGCCGCAAGAGACGCGGCATGGCGGGCTTTTTTGGAGTGCAATATCCGAGCTTTACCCGTGGACTTGAACCAAGTTGCCGAGCACTATGCCATTGAGATCGTGCGGTATTCGGATTGCGCTTTGACGCAAATTTTCGATCCCGAAGCGGTCTCCGGCGACGGCTTCATCGCAAAAATAAACGAAAGAAAAATCATCTTTCTAAATGATAAGATAAAAACACGCGGACGGCGGCGCTTCACACTTTGCCACGAGCTCGGGCATGGTATCTTGGGGCACCCGCTGGATCACATTGTTACGAGGAACAGCGAAGCGGATAGCAGCGATCCGATGGAAATGCAGGCAAATGTTTTTGCGCGGGATCTTCTCGCGCCCGCCTGCGTGCTGCATGCGCTTGGGGTAACGACGGCACAGGAGATCATGCAGATTTGCAGCATCTCGAAGATGTCGGCAGAAATACGCATGAAGCGGCTTCGGCTGCTTCGTGATCGGGATAAATTCGGGACTTCCCCGCTGGAGCGGCAGGTGCGGGAACAATTTGACGATTTTATCCGTGCAAATCGATTGTAAGTAAAAAAAATACAAGCCGCTCACATTTCGTGGGCGGCAAATACATAAGATTATGTTATATTCATTTATTTCTTTTATTAGTTTCATAATTCGATATTTAATTTGCTATTTCACCATCGATAGTTTTCCGATTTTCGAAAGCGAAGCGTCGCAGACGCTTTGGTCGGCCATTTTCGGTGGCGTGATTTATGCTATTTTGCGTTTGATTTGCTATCCGATCGTTGGTGTAATTTCCCGAAAATATAACGTTCAAAGCAGCGCTATAAGATCTGCTTTATATTTTGTGCTGTATCTTCCCTTGGTCGGCATAACCTACGCTATTCTTCTTTTTCTGACGCATCTCGAAATTTTACCGATACAATTACAATCAATAACACTACAAAGTGCCAGCGTTTGGATTGTAGAGAAAATAGGCGCGTTTTGTCAGTTTATTGTTAGTGTTATATCTTACATCATAAGTTAAAAGCCGCTCTCGTGAGCGGCTTTGAATGGAGTGTATTTTCTTGCCCAAGAAATCCAACACACGCCGTGCTGACGGCAGGATCGCCGTACAGGTATATCTTGGCCGCTTCGACGGTAAGCGGAAATACAAAACAGTATATGGTAAAACGCAAAAAGAAGCCGAACAGCGGGCATCGGAAGTAAAGGCTATGCTTAATAAAGGTGTTGATTTAGCCACTGTTGACCGTTCTTTTCGTTTTTGGGCTGAAAAATATCTGCAATCTCGCAAGCCGCAGCTTACGCCTGCAAATTATCAAAAAACCTGTAGTCGCATGGATTACTTTGTGGACTGCTTCGGGCACTTGCCGATCGAAAGAGTGCATCTTTATGACGCAGAGCAAGCAATGCAGGAATTAGCAGCTCATAATCCTGTCACCGGCAAACCCTCTGCTAAGAAAACCTTGATCGGATACGCAGCTGTATTAAAGCGTTGCATGGATTATGCTGTTGCAAACCGCGTAATTGATTATAACCCGCTGACTATTCTTTCCATTCCCGAGGGTTCCGGGAAAAAGACGCGCGAAGCCTTGACGCCCGAACAGCAGCAGTGGGTTGTCAACACACCGCACCGAGCGCAAATCGGCGCCATGATTATGCTTTATGCCGGGCTTCGTCGCGGGGAACTATCCGCATTGCTTTGGTCCGATATTGATTTTACCGCAAAAACGATCTCTGTAAACAAAAGCTTTGATTTTAGTACAAATACCATTAAGACGACAAAAACGCCTTCCGGCATTCGCGTTGTCCCTATCCCCGATGTGCTTGTACGCTTTCTCATGGATACAGAGCAAAAAGGCGATCTTGTATTCCCGTGTAAAACAGGTAGCTATATGCGCGAATCCGCATGGCATCGTCTATGGACAAGCTATATGCGGACCTTGAATGAAAAATACGGGGATTTTGTCCATGTTGACGGTATGAAAAAAAGCGAACTCCCTATGGTTATTAAAACCTTTACACCGCACTGTTTGCGTCACACATACTGTACCCTGCTGTATGAATCCGGCGTAGATGCAGTGACAGCGAAGTATCTTATGGGACACAAGGATATAGCCACAACACTCGGAATTTACACGCACCTTTCGCGTGAAAAAGCAGAGCGGGACATCTCAAAACTCAACGATTTTTTGCAGCAGAAAAAGTAGCATGCAAGTCATGTGCAAGTCGAAATTAGCATAGTTTCCTTTATTATAGCCATTTTCTATTGCAGTATTAAGAGTTCGAGTCTCCCCTTCTCCGCCAGACTGAGTCCGGACGCAATTCGCGTTCCGGACTCAGTTTTTTCATTAAGTTTTCTTCTCGCGTTTTTGGCGGGTATCTATTTCGTAACACTCACACAAGAAAAACCTGCATTTTGAAAGATCAAGATGCAGCTTTTTTCTTTTTACTCTTTACCACGTTTCAGGCGGATGACTGTTTTGCAACAGTTATACAAGCAGAACCCGGATGCAAATTTCCTACGGCTCTGCTTTTTCTTTGTGAATTGCGATTCCTTTTCATTTTTATTCGCAAAGAAATTGAAGTGGATGCAAACAGTTCGCGCGAAACGCTGTCTTGCGGTCATGTCCATATTCGGCAAATTGCTTATATAGAATATTTATGGTACAATATTTTGAACTGATGAAAACGTGTAGAGGTGACATTTATGCGCAAGGTCATTAAATTACTGCTGTCCTGTCTTGGTGCGGCGGCGGTTCTCGTGCTTGTCTTGGGTTTTTTCATCACACCGAAGACAGGCAGCGCACCGAATGCGCCCGTTTCCGGCACTAAGCCTTTTTCCTCTTCATCCGGAATCGGCTGCAATTACTATCGGATCCCCGCCCTGCTGACAACGACCGACGGCACGGTGCTCGCGGCGATCGATGCGCGCTTTGGCGGCACGCATGACTCGCCGAACAACATTGACACAGCGGTAAGCGCCAGCACGGACAGTGGGAAAAGCTGGGGCGAACCGCAGCTGGTTTCCCATTTTGACGATTTTGAAAATACAGATGATTTTCTAAAGGAAAACGGTACGTATACCACACAAAACAGTGCCTCTTTCATTGATCCTGCGCTTTTGCAGGACACACAGACCGGACGTATTTTCATGCTGGTGGACGCCTTCCCCTACGGTGCCGGCGCTTTTGCCGCGCAGGTCGGCAGCGGGTATACGGAAATTGACGGAGAACAAGCGCTGCTGCTTCGCAAACAGGGCGATGAGGACTTTTCCTATACGCTGCGCGCGGACGGTGCGATCTACGATGCAAGCGGCGTTAAGACAGCATACACCGCAAACGAGAACGGTGAGCTTTTGGAAAACGGCGTACCTTTGACCGTACAGCAAAAGACACAGAAATATTGGTACAGTCTGCCCTTCAACGTGAACATACGCAAGGAAGTCCCCATGCACATCTTCTACCGGGACTCGCTTTTTCAACTGCTTTCTACCTCGTACCTGTATTTGCTGTATTCTGATGACAACGGCGAGACTTGGTCTGCGCCGATCGATCTGAACGCGCAGGTCAAGCCGGACGACGTCGGCTTTTTCGGTGTTTGCCCCGGACGCGGTTTGCAGATACAGAACGGAACATATGCAGGGCGGCTGCTGTTTTGCGCCTATACGCTCGATCCGGAAAGCGGCGAACAGCGTTTTATGACCATCTTCAGCGACGACAGCGGCAGCACCTGGCAGGCGGGCGAATTCGTTGCACTGACAGACGTGATCCGCAGTATGAGCGAAACACAGCTGATCGAACTGCCCGACGGCAGCCTGCAAGCTTATTCACGCACAACGAACGGTTTTGTTTCCGTCTCTTTCAGCGCAGACGGCGGGAGATCATGGCAGAATCCGCAGCTTGTGGAAGCGCTTCCGCTGACGAGCGGCTCGGGCTGCCAGATCTCAGTCATCCACTGTTCACAGAAAATTGACGGGAAAGACGCCGTTCTGCTTTCTGCGCCTGCGGGTGACAGCCGAACGAATGGGTACATCTACGTTGGTCTGCTCGAGCAAAACGATGACGATGCGTCTTATTATGTAAATTGGGCATACAAAAAAGAGATTACGAACGCGGATACGTATTTTGCTTATTCCTGTTTGACCGAATTGCCCGACGGGAACATCGGTCTTTTATATGAGCAGGCAAATACGCCGCAAAGCGTGGACACCGTTGTATTTGCTTCTTTTTCACTTTCGGAATTGTGTGAAGAAGAGATCCAATAAATTTTGTTTGCGCATATCCCCTGCTTTTTTACGCATACTGTAAAAAAACGAAGCAAGGGTGATAGGTTATGATGCAAGAAGATACGATCCGTCTCTTACGCGAATGCGACACCGGCACACAAATGGGCTATGATGCACTGCATGAGGTCTGTGACAATGTAAAAAACCCGGCTTTTAAACAAAGGCTTGAAACCGGCATGCAGGAGCATCAAGCACTGCAGGCCGAGGTACGGACAGTGCTTAACGCCAACGGGCAGACCGGGAAAGACCCCAGCCCGATCGCAAAAGGCATGTCATGGCTGAAAACAAATGCCGAGCTTTTGGTGAAGGGTTCGGACGATACCGTGGCTGACCTTATCACGGACGGCTGCAATATGGGCGTGAAAACGGTCAGCCGCCACTTGAACCGCTGTGCTGACGCGGACACAAAGGTCAAAGATATTGCCCAGCGTCTCATTCAATCTGAAGAAAAGCTTGCCGTGGATATTCGGCAGTATTTGTAATTTCGAAGTTTCTTTTACAGCCTGCCGCGTGCGGGCTGTATTTTTTTATAAAACGGGTTGACATATACCCTTATGGGGTATATAATTTAAATACCCCGTCAGGGTATATTAAAAACAGTTCGGAGGCGAACCTATGGAAAAGACAAAGTGCGCCTGCTGCCATAAGACCAAAGAGCGTTCCGAGGCAGAGTATAAGGCTTTGATCCACCGGCTCAATCGCATCGAAGGGCAGATCCGCGGTATCAAAGGCATGGTGGAAAACAACGCCTATTGCACAGATATTCTGATGCAGGCTGCCGCTGCGAACGCGGCGCTCAACGCCTTCAACCGGGAACTGCTTTCCAACCATATTAGGACTTGCGTGGTTGACGATGTGCGCGCCGGCAAGGAAGATACGCTCGATGATCTGCTTGCGATATTGCAAAAGCTGATGAAGTAGCTTCCCTGAAAGGAGTTTTTATGGAACAATATTCCGTAACAGGCATGAGCTGCGCCGCGTGCAGTGCACGTGTGGAAAAGGCGGTCTCCAAAGTGGAGGGCGTCACCTCTTGCAGCGTCAGCTTGCTGACCAATTCCATGGGCGTGGAGGGCACCGCCTCGCCCGAAAGCATCATTGCCGCTGTGGAATCGGCGGGCTATGGCGCCGCAAAGCGCGCCGAAAGCAAAACAAACGAACAGAAAACAAATCTTTCCGCGCAGGAAGAAGCACTGCGCGATAAAGAAACGCCGAAGCTCAAGCGTCGGCTGATTGCAAGTGTTGGCTTTTTGATCGTGTTGATGTATATCTCCATGGGGCATGTCATGTGGGGCTTTCCCCTGCCCGCCGTGCTCGCCGAAAATCCCATGGCGATAGGTCTTATCCAAATGCTTTTGACCATTATTGTCATGGTCATCAATCAGAAATTCTTTATCAGCGGCTTTCAGGGGCTTTGGCACCGCGCACCGAACATGGATACCCTTGTGGCGCTCGGTGCGACGGCTTCATTTGGGTACAGCGCCTATGTGCTGTTTGCCATGAGCGCCGACATGCTGACGGGCAATACTGCGGCGGCTTTTCATCATCTGCACGACCTGTATTTTGAATCCGCCGCGATGATCCTGGCGCTCATTACCGTCGGGAAAATGCTGGAAGCACGCTCGAAAGGCAAGACGACCGATGCACTCAAAGGTTTGATGCGTCTTGCACCTAAAACGGCTTTTGTCGTGCAAAACGGCGTTGAAACGGAAGTGCCCGTGGAACAGGTCGTTTCCGGCGATGTGTTTGCCGTGCGCCCCGGGGAAAGTATCCCTGTAGACGGCGTGGTGCTTGAGGGCAGCAGCGCCGTGGACGAAGCATCTCTTACAGGCGAGAGCATCCCCGTAGACAAGGCAGAAGGCGACACAGTAAGTGCAGGGACGGTCAACCAGTCCGGTTATATCCGCTGCCGCGCGACAAAAGTCGGTGAGGACACCACACTTTCACAGATCATCCAAATGGTCAGCGATGCGGCGGCGACCAAGGCGCCGATCGCTAAGGTCGCGGACCGCGTTTCGGGCGTGTTTGTCCCTGTTGTGATCGCAATCGCCGTTATAGCATTTGCCGCGTGGATGATCGCGGGTGAAAGTGTCGGTTTCGCGCTGGCACGCGGGATTTCCGTGCTTGTTATCAGCTGTCCTTGCGCTTTGGGGCTTGCCACGCCTGTCGCCATCATGGTTGGTAACGGCGTTGGCGCAAAGCAGGGCGTGCTTTTTAAAACCGCCGTATCCTTGGAGGAAACGGGTAAAGTCAAAACCGTGATCCTGGATAAAACCGGCACGATCACGGAAGGGAAGCCGACTGTGACGGACATTCTCCCCTACGGCGATACAGACGAAACCTCGCTTTTGACACTGGCGTGTGCGCTGGAGCAAAAAAGCGAACACCCCTTAGCGAAAGCGATTTTGGCAAAAGGCAGCGAACTGCGTTTGCCTGCCGTCGAGGTGCAGGATTTCCACGCGCTTCCCGGTAACGGACTTACCGCCGTGCTAAACGGTGAACCGCTTTACGGCGGGAATCGCAAATTCATCTCCGACAAGCTGGAAGTTCCGCAGGACTTTGCCGAACAGGCAGAAGCGCTTGCCGATACAGGGAAAACCCCGTTATACTTTGCACGCGGGGACAAACTTTTGGGCGTGATCGCCGTAGCGGACGTGCTGAAAGTGGACAGCCCGGCTGCTGTGCGCGAGCTCAAAGAGCTCGGCATTCGTGTTGTCATGCTCACAGGCGACAATGAAAAAACCGCCAATGCCATCGGCAAGCTCGCGGGTGTAGATGAAGTCATCGCGGGCGTGCTGCCGGACGGCAAAGAGGCGGTCGTGCGCGAAATGCAAACGCACGGCAAGGTCGCCATGGTCGGCGACGGCATCAACGACGCGCCGGCGCTTACACGGGCGGACATCGGTATCGCGATCGGTGCGGGTACAGACGTTGCCATTGATGCTGCGGATGTGGTTCTGATGAAAAGCCGTCTTTCCGATGTACCTGCCGCCATACGTCTGAGCAGAGCAACGCTTCGAAATATTCACGAAAATCTGTTTTGGGCGTTTTTCTACAATGCGCTCGGTATCCCGCTTGCTGCGGGCGCTTTCATCCCGCTTTTGGGCTGGGAGCTCAACCCCATGTTCGGCGCGGCCGCAATGAGCCTTTCGAGCTTCTGCGTCGTTACGAACGCCCTGCGGTTGAATTTCTTTAAATTCCGCAAAAAAGGCAAACCGAACGAAGCCGACACAGTTCCACCCACCGTGGAAAATGAAATACAAGTTCATAATAACGGGCAGGATCCCCTGTCCGGAAAGGAGAATACAATGGAGATCACATTGAAAGTGGAGGGCATGATGTGCCCGCACTGCGAAGCGACTGTTAAAAAAGCGCTGGAAGCCGTGGAGGGCGTCACCGAGGCGCGTGCGAGCCACACAGCGGGGACTGCGACCGTTAAGGCGGCGGACAACGTTTCCGAGGACACACTCGCCGCAGCGATCGAGGCACAAGGCTACAAGGTCATACGGTAAAAGGCAAAACGCAAAAGCACGGCTCGTTTTCCAAGCCGTGCTTTTGTTTGTAAGTAAAGAGGACGCACGCGCAAACCTATGCGTATGCGTCCCCTTCCTTTTCAGATACCTGTCACCTTCTGCACATAAGACGCTTCGCAGGCAACCGTAGTCGCACGCGGCGCTATTTCGCGGCATGAAGCGCACGCACGGAATTGAGAATGGCGAGCACCATAACGCCGACGTCCGCAAACACCGCAAGCCACATGCCCGCAAGCCCCAGCGCGCCGAGCACAAGCACCACCGCTTTTATCGCTAAAGAAAACACGATATTTTCACGCACGATGCGCATGGTTTTCCGCGAAATACGAACCGCTCTCGCAAGTTTGGAGGGCTTATCATCCATGAGCACGACGTCCGCCGCCTCGATTGCGGCATCGCTGCCCAAAGCGCCCATAGCGATGCCGATGTCCGCGCGGGACAGCACCGGCGCATCGTTGATGCCATCGCCGACAAAGGCAAGCGTGCTTTTTACGGGTTTGCTTTGCAGCAAAGTTTCCACGGCTCGTACCTTATCCTCGGGCATCAAGCGGGCATGCACTTCATCAAGCCCCAAGGCATGCCCAACCGCCTGTGCAACCTTTTCGTCATCGCCTGTAAGCATCACGGTGCGGCGAACACCGACCGATTTCAGCAAACGAATGGCGTCTGCGGCGTCCTCTTTGACCGTATCGGAGATCACGATATGCCCCATATACACGCCGTCCGCCGCAATATGCACGGTCGTACCGGGTTCATGGCAGGGATGCCATTTTGCACCGACGGTGTCCATAAGCTTGCCGTTGCCCGCAAGGATCGTTTTGCCGTCAATGACGGCTTCTATTCCTTGCCCTGCACGCTCATGGATCTCAGTAATGCGTCCCTTATCAATATGCCCGCCGTGCGCTTTGACGATGCATGCGGCGATCGGGTGACTTGAATACACTTCGGCGACTGCTGCAATGTCCAGCAGTTCCTCCGGCGGGATCACATCGGAATGCACGGCAGAAACCGTGAACGTCCCTTTTGTAAGCGTACCGGTCTTGTCAAATACGACCGTATCGACGCCGGAGAGCGCTTCCAGATAATTGGCGCCTTTGATCAGCACGCCGATCTTAGACGCGGCGCCGATGCCGCCGAAGAACGACAACGGCACAGAGACCACCAACGCACACGGGCAGGAGATAACCAAAAACGTAAGCGCGCGCGAAAGCCATTCCGAGAAGGGCTGATCTGTAAACAGCGGCGGCAAGACCGCCAATAATACGGCAGCGATCACGACGCAAGGCGTATAAACGCGGGCAAAGCGCGTAATAAAGGCTTCGCTTTTTGCTTTCTTTTCGGAGGCGTTCTCCACAAGTTCCAAAATACGCGAGACCGTACTTTCTGCAAACGGGCTTTTGACACGCGCTTCGACTACGCCGCTCAAATTCACAGAGCCGCTGACGAGATCATCACTGACCGTTTTATCCAGCGGCAGAGATTCGCCCGTCAATGCTGCGGTATTTACGGTCGTCGTCCCTTTTGTAATAACGCAGTCCAACGGGATCTTCTCACCGGGCTTAATGAGCAGTGTTTCGCCGACTTCCGCTTCCTCGGGTGAGACGGTCACGGCTTCGCCATCCCGCAGCACCGTGGCGCTGTCCGGACGAATATCCATAAGCGCCGCAATGGATTTGCGGCTTTTCCCGACGGCAACGCTTTGGAACAGTTCGCCGACCTGGTAAAACAACATGACTGCAACGGCTTCGGCATACTCGTCGACAAAAAATGCACCGATCGTGGCGATCGACATCAAAAAGTTTTCGTCAAATACCTGCCCGTGCGCAATATTGCGCAGGGATTTCCAAAGCACATCCCAGCCGACAACGGCGTACGGCACAAGAAAGACAAGCAGTTTCCATACGCCCTCCAGCGGCAGTGCCCATGCTATGACCAGAAGAACGGCTGAAGCGAGAATGCGTACAAGACTGCGCTTTTGCTTTGTAGTCATTCTAACCCTTCTTTACAGAATAATGCGGCAATCCGGTTCTACCTTGCGGCAGACCTTTGCGATTTTTTTCATCAGGTCATCCGTGACCTCCCCTTCGGCTTCCACGGTGAGCTTTTGCGTAAAGAAGCTGACGGAAGCGGACTTGACTTCATCCATTTTGTTGATCGCCGCCTCCATTTTAGCTGCGCAGTTGGCGCAGTCGAGATCTTCCAAATTAAAAGTCTTTTTCATAGGGGTATTCCTCCTCTGTAATGTGTTCAAAGCCTTGCCCGATGATGGAACGGACATGGTCGTCTGCCAAAAAGTAGATCATGGTCTTGCCCTCGCGGCGGTTGTCGATCAAATGCGCGTCCTTGAGGACTTTGAGCTGATGCGAGATCGCAGACTGCGTCATCCCTAAAAGTGCAGTGATCTCATGCACGCAAAGCTCCGCCTCAAACAGTGAAAATAAAATTTTCATGCGCGTCGTATCGCCGAAGATCTTAAACAGATCGGCAAGATCGCACAGCAGTTCATCCCGCGGCATGCCGCCGCGAACCGTGTTGAGTGCATCCAAATGGTCATGAGCGGGTCGCTCCATATAATGAATCTCCTTTCATATGATTCTTTATTCATATATTATCACTGCTCATATGAATTGTCAATACTATGTTATGCATTTTTTCAAAAAAATTGACCCGCCCAAAAGGGCGGGTCAACCTTTATTTCGGGATGCGCTGATAATAGATGAAGTTTCCGATACTCAATGGCTTTAAGAACACCCGAGCACGTGTAAAGGCATCCGAAAGGCGGCTTGCTCGCGGCACGACATCCCCTGCGCTGAACAGTTCCAGATCGTTTTTTACCTGCTCAGCGGTCACGCCGTCGCGCACAGGCTGCACAATACGCTTCGTCTCACCCGGCAGCAGGTCAAAGAAATTGTCGGAAAACGGCAGCAGGTTCGATTTGGAATGCACCTGTAAAAATCGCGTATAGCGCTTGGCGGTCAACTCGATTTGGGCCGCGCCGTTCGATACACGCACGTGCATATCCACCTGCGTTTTCGGCAGCGCCAAATTCTTTTCCTTGTCAAACAGCACTGTTTTCCGTGCAAGAAGCGTTTCACCATCCATCAAATCTGCCACAAAGACGGCGCGCTTCAAATTGCCTTTTGCCGAAAGACGCGACACAGGCAGATCAAACACGATCTCGTTTTGCAAAGCGTCGACCGTAATGCTTTTTTTCTCGGAAGCGAACTGCTCCCCGTCAAAGCCTAAAAGCCGCCAGGAAAGCGTTGCCTGCCGTGCCTCCCGGGTGTCGTTGAGCACAAACACACGAAGCCTTTCTTTTGTATCCTCGACCGAAACGGTGAAAGGCGCATTGAAATGACGGGCGGCGTATTGCAGCGCCTTATAGTTACCGTAATAATCCATTCCCGCCCAGCTGCACACGGGCCAGCAATCGTTAAACTGCCAATACATCGAGCCGTTGCAGTGGCCTTTGTTGCGGCGCCAATGCTCGGTCGCGTCGCGCACGCACTCCTCCTGGCAGATCTGTGAAAGATAGACGTAATCCGTAAAATGCTTCGGAAGGCGGAAGCGCGAAGCGATATAAAACGCCATTTTCATATTGCCGCCGGCGCATTTCTGATGCGAAAGGAACACTTCGCTGTTCAGGTCATAATCCGCAGGCGCGGCGTAGCGCGCGATCGTTTTTTGATCCGGCAGGCTTTCAAAACCGAATTCACTGCAAAAGCGCGTCATGCGCCGGCGATAATAAGTCAGCGGCTGTAAGCCGTGCCAAACCGCCCACAGGTGCGTATCGCCCACGCTGTCGCGGTCCACACCCTGCAAATAGCCTGTGCCGCAGGGGCTCCCGGGGATGTAAGGCGTTTGCGTATCCAAAGTTTCCAGCCATTCGGGCAGGATATGATAAAAGAATTTTTCCGCCCACTCTATGTATTTACGGCGCGTCTGCCACGCGATGGACATGGTTTCGATCTCATTGTTCCCGTTCCACAGCGCCAGACACGCATGATGGCGCAGGCGGCGGACGTTGTCGACAACCTCGCCGTGGATGTTTTCCAAAAGCGTCTCGTCAAAAAACGGATAGCCCTGACACGCGAAGCAGAAATCCTGCCAAATCAGAATGCCGTCACGGTCACATTTGTCATACAGCGCGTCGCGCTCATAGTACCCGCCGCCCCAAATGCGCAGCATATTGAAGTTGGAAAAACGCATGGCAGCCATGTCATATTCCATGCGCGCATCCGTATAGCGCGTGGCAAAGCTGTCGGGCGGGATCCAGTTCGCGCCTTTGATAAACAGCGGTACGCCGTTGATACGGAATTGGAAATTCTCGCCGAATTCGTCCTTCTCACGGTTCAATTCGATCGTGCGAAGCCCGATTTTTTTTGTGACCGAATCTGTCACCGCATCACCGCAGAGCAATTCGAAGGCGACGGTATACAGCGGCTGCTGCGATTTGTCGGACAGGTCGCGCGTCCACCAAAGTTCTGGGTTTTCGATTTCTTCGTTCAGGTGCACGCAGCCGGGTTCCTCAAGCACGCCGCGGGTCTCTGTAAGCAAACCCCCTGCGGGGGATAAAATACGCAAAACGTATGCCGGGGAACGTTCGGAAAGACATTCTATCTCAGGAGAAACAGACAGGCGTACTTTGCCGCCGGCATGGTGCTGTTCGATCAGAAGATCCGTGATCCGCGCGCCCGAATACCCGAAAATCCCAATGTCCCCGGAAATACCGCTCGGCGGCAGAACAGGGCCCCAGTCCCAGCCGAAATGACACTGCGGCTTGCGGATATGCGGAATACCGTCCATGCCGTTGCTGTTGCGCGGACATTTTTCGACCTCCTGTTTTGCCTTTACATAATTTACAGGTGAATAAAACAGGATCCGAATGCGGTTTTCGCCCGCCTTTAGGGCGGATTTCATATCAAAGGCATAGCGGCGGTGCGCGTTTTCCCCTTTGCCGACAAGCGTATCATTTACGAAAACATCACAGATCGTGTCAAGCGTTGCACATTGCAGCTCCACGCGGTCACAGTCGAGAAGCTCTGCGGGAACAGTAAAGGTGCGTTTGTATTCCCAATCCGTCTCGGCGACCCAATACACCTCTTTTTCGTTTAAGCCCACGAACGGGTCGAGGATCTTTTCGGCGCGCAGCAAGTCAAGATAGTTGCACCCCGGGACTTCGGCAGGCAGCCACTCTCCCTTTTGTGCTTCACGGAATTTCCATTCCCCGTTTAACGAAATCTGCATCATACAAACCTCAAAACATTTTTTATTTCAAAAAAGAATTCAGCTTCAGAAGCAGCCGCAACACGACCGGATTCCCGAGATACAGCAGACGGAACATCAGCCGCTCTTTCGAGGAGAGCCTTGCAAAATAGGGGTTTTGCATTGGCGCGGCGGTATATTGCAGCAAATTCTCCTTAAGTTTCTTGAGATAGGGTCCGGGATTATTTGTAAAATGCAAAATTTCGCGCGCCGGCAGGAAAAAGCCATGATACGCGGCGATCCATTCCAACTGTTCGGCAAAAGTCTCCTGTGCGCCGATTTCACGGTAATGGGAAAAGATCATTTCGATCGCGCGAATACGGTTTGCAACCGTTTTTTCGGCGTCGCCGTTGCGCAGGGAGGAATTGCCGCGCAACAGATAATCATACAAAGGTTCGCCGCCGATATATACCACGGCACGCATATCGGCATCGAGATTTGTGATCGCGATCAGATCCTCATACCAAACCCCAAGCGGAAAAGCAAATTGCTTTTCCTGCAAAAATGCACGGCTGAACAGCTTATTGCAGGGAGACGGATCCGTCAGCAACAGCTCTTTGCAGTCCTCGGAAGAAAGCGGAACATTTTCCGGTACATGCTGCTTAGTAGCATATTGTCTTTCGCCGGCTTCATTTACACCCTGCAGATCAAACATTACCACTTGTGCCTGATGCTTTTCGGCAACAGATAACGTCTTTTCCAAAAGCTGCGGTTCGATCATATCATCAGAATCGACAAACAACACATATTTTCCTGTTGCCGCCTGCAGCCCGGCGTTGCGTGCACTGCCCTGTCCGGCATTTTCCTGATGCAGCACGCGAATACGGCTGTCAGAAGCAGCAAGGCTGTCGCAAAGCTGTCCGCTTGCATCCGTAGAGCCGTCATCCACAAGCAAAATCTCCAATTCCGCCGCTGTCTGCGCCTGCACGGAGGCAACACATTTTTGCAAATATGCCTCGACGTTATAAACGGGGAGGATCACGCTGACTTTACACATGGCTTTCCTCTATTTTTTTTAAAATGGAATTTGGATTTGGTGTCCTGAGTCAAACTGTGCATCAGATACCCTAAAAATGCCCAGAACAGGAAAGCGCCGCCGGTATTCATATAGAATGTTTCAGAGTAGAACATCATAGATACAAATACCGGTATGATACACAGCAGCAAGAACACCCGGTATTTATAGTCCTTGTCCTCAGACTTAAACAGGCGGCGGAACAAAGCCGTCAAAACCGATATAATAAAGCACAGAAGAATCACACAGCCGAGAAGTCCCTGGCTGACGAAAACATCAACAAAAGCATTATGCATACTGCCGAATTCGCCGAAATCGTTATTAACGATGTAGGTGTTCGGCAGATTGTCCTTCGCATATTCCCGGTAGTACCGGAAGGAAATCCCGAATAAAGGACTTGTTTTGAAGATCTCATATCCGCTGTACCAAATGGCAAAGCGACGGTTGCTGATGTCGTTATTGATATCGGCCTCCGTGCGCCCAACGAGAATCTCTTCTTCTTCTTTTTCTTTGTCATCTTCTCCGTTCTGCGTCTGTATCTCACGCTGCCAGACCTTAAATGCATTTCCGCCCTTTTGCACGCCGAGCACGATCCCGACAGAGCCGACCGCCAAAATGACCGCAAGCAAAAGGCTGACAACGCCTTTTAAGACCGTTTTCATCTGTTTCAGGCGACGGAAGCGCAAGGCCAGCAGGAACATTGCGGCTGCAGCCGTAACGGCAGCAGCAACAAGCCCTGTGCGGGAGTCAGACAGAGCGATATACGCAATCTGTAAAACCGCGTGGATAACCAAAAAGACACGAAGCCCTTTTTTGGCAGTTTTGAAAAAGAAGCCCGCCATAACACAGGAAATAATCGAGAACACCGCGCCGTAATTCGGATCGGAGTAAAGCCCCCACAGGCGATTCCAAAGGAAGCCGGTAATGACGGCGTTGTCAACTACAGGGCGATAATGGTAATACCCCATGACGAACATAATCAATCCGGCAGCCGCAAGCACAAACGTATATCCAATGAAGAACCAGCTTATGATCTTGATCTCCCGTTTATCCTCTGAAACATCGCGGCTTTTGTCATAGGTATACACGACAAAAAACTGAATCACCATCCAAATCATGGCCTGAATATTTTCCATCAGCCCATACTGCCGCATTAAAAGGGAAGAAAGCGCATAACTGCCGCAAAACAGCACAAGAAATATAATACCGCGTGTGTCTATGTAGTTTTTCCAGCGAAACAGACGGAAGACAAGAAAAACCGCGCCGAGAAAGGCAACAATATAGGTAAGATAGTTCAGCCCTGTTGTTCGCGCACAAAGGCTGTTAAAGGACAAAAGCACTAACACAAAATACAGCATTTTGTAGCCAAACATACCCTTGTCAAAAAATTTAACCACATTCTCTCTCATAGTGACCTCACAACAATTTTGAATAATCCATAGTATCTATATCAAAGCCGGCATCCGAAAGGGCTTGTCCTGTATCGGGCCTGTCGGCACCTTTGGCTTCTAAAAGCGTCTGCGCCCATTGCGAAACCGAATCCGAAGAAGATATGGGAACCGTTACGCATAGGTTTGTAACCGCTGTTTCCTTGGGCACAAATTCACTGCAAACGCAGCGCAGCCCCGCTGCCTGCGCTTCAACGGCCGCAATACCCAACCCTTCAAAATTGGAGGGAAATGCAAAGACGTCCATTGCCTGCAAAAAATCGGAAGCATTCATGTGCCTGCCTGCAAAAACCACACGCTCAAAAATACCCAGGCTTTTTGCTTTGTCCCGCATCTTATCAAATAAAGCGCCGTCCCCAACCAACAAAAGCATCGCGTCGTCATCGCGCCGACAGATTTCTGCGAATACATCCAACAGAAATGTATGGTTTTTGGGATACAAAAAGTTCCCGATATGACCAACTACAAAACGATTTTCAAGCCCATACTCCGCACGCACCTCGGCGCGTGTATCCGCGTCAAAGGCATAGGCCCTTGCGTGGATCGCATTATTGACAACACGGAAACGATCGCCGCGCACAGTTTTCTTCGGAAACATCCAAAGTCCCGCGCTTTCGGAGCAAGCATAAAAATCCGTTCCGAAGCGATATAAGACGATTTTGCACACCTTATGCAGAAACGTCATGACAGCGCGCAGGATCGGGCTTGACGCATCATAGCCGGCTGCATGGCTGTGAATGATGATTTTAGGAATGCCGCTTCGTTTTGCCGCCAATGGGCCGAAGATACACAGCGCCGTAGAAATATTAAAATACGCCGTATCGTATTGACGGCTGCGAAACAGCGCCCGATATTCGCGGTATTGGCGGATCGGATGTGCAAGCGAACTGACCGGGATAAGGCCGGCCGAACGCTCCTGTAAGTATGCCTGCAACTCAGGATGGACAGCGTCCGTAAAAAAATCAAACGCGATTGGCTCATCACGGGTGTTTTCAAACAGGTTCAGGATATACCGATCAATACCGCCGGCTTTTCCGTCCTGAATAGGCCCGATGCAGACACGCTTCATATTTCCCCCTCCTTTCAGCGGCTCTGCTTTGCACGCGCAAACAAAGCCGGGAGTTTGGTTTTCACAAAATAGATCCCTCTTGCGCATAGCAGCATCAGAGAAACCCGCTTCTTCTTCAAAAGCGCGCACAACACACCGGCCAGCCGCCCCTCCGGTGCTGCATGCAGGGTTAAGTCACGGAAAAAAGGATCCTGAAGCTGTGAAACCAGCCATTCCCTTCGCGCCTTTGCATTCATTTCAGCCCGCGGATCACAGTTGCGCTGCAGCGCCGAAAAAACACTGCGCACATATATATTTCCCAAAACGGCTTTAACTGCATCGGTACAGGCGTTTTCACGCGCATAAAAGTCAAAAAGATCCTGCACGCGCGCTTGCTGCAAGGCAAAATAATCCGCAACAAAGCGCCCGGTCAAGCTCTCGTTCTCTCTTTTATAATAATAATAGCCGACCACATCCAACACCGTCAGAGACATGACCGAGCGAAAAAGCTCAATATTATAACGAAAGTCCTCATTCAAAGGCATATCCGCAAACGAAACGCCGGAATTCCGTAAGACTTCCGCAGCATAAAATTTGTTCCACAGATATCCGAATAACGTTGTCTTTTCTATGGAAATTACCTCATCGCGCACCTGCTCATGCGTGGTCAGGTGTTTAGCCGGATAGCAAATATCAACGCGCGAGAAAGCACGGCCGTTTGCATCTGTATAAACTTCCTGCGCACCGAACATCAGCACCTGCGGCTGATCCGCACGGAGCACTTCATGTGCCGCTTCCATGATCGTATCGGACACGGTATCATCCGAATCCATAAATAGTATATAGCTACCCTTTGCCGACGCAAAACCAACGGTACGCGCATGGCTTGCCCCCCCGTTTTGCGGCAGATGAATCACACGCACACGCACATCCTTATCGGCATAGGCGTCGCAGATCGCACCGGAACCGTCCGGCGAGCAGTCATCCACAAGGATCAATTCAAAATCCGTAAAGGATTGCCGCAATACGCTTTCCACCGCAGCGGGAAGATAGGCTTCGGTTTTGTAGACCGGCATGATGACCGTAAAAAAAGGTGCTGACTCCATACGCTTCTCCCCTTGCTTTACCGCTTCGCTTTCAGCTTTGCAAACAGCTTGACATTGCCGGATTTCACGCGGGAAATAAAGCTGCCCTCCAGATAAGTCAAAGCCGTGCTCTGCATGCGGATGGGGATGAGCATGATCTTCATATAGGAAGACTGCGCGCGCATCACGGGCAGAAGTTCTTTTACCTTTGGGTCGGTAATGATTTTGCGGATCTCGCGCTTTTTCTCCGCTGTGGAAAGCGTGCAGCTCTTGTTCGTCACATTTTCAATGCAGCCGATCACACGCTCGATGTAGCGGCGTGCCAAAAATTCACGGCTGTTCTCGTCGTCTACGCCCCAATGGCGGTAGAGGTCGACCATCCAGCCGTGTTCCTCTTCGCGCTTTTCATACATATCGCTTCTGTACTTCGTGGTCTCGGACTCGGCGCGTTTGCGTACAAAGTGATAATATTTGCCCGGGATGACAGTCACGCGCTCCACATCGCGCAGGACGCTTAAATTAAACGGGAAATCATCCCAAAACGTATTCGGGAAATACAGCTTGTTTTCCCGGATATAATCGCCGAGATACAGCTTGTTCCAGGGCGTATACAACAGGTTGCGGTCAAACAGACGATAGGCATCCTCACGGAATTCCCGCTGCGTGGCATATACCTTGCCCTCCGCCGCCTGCTCCTGCGTATATTTTTCCGTATCGGAATAATATGTGTCAATATAATAACCCGAAACGACAAGCTGCGCGTTCGTGCTTTCCGCTGCAGAGACCATATCTTCCAGCATATTCGGTTCCGCGAAATCGTCGGAATCCATAAAATAGAAATATTTGCCCGCCGCTTTGTCGATCGCGGTATTGCGCGCGCTGGGCGCACCGCCGTTCTCCTTATGAATCACGCGAATGCGGCTGTCCTTTTCGGCGTAAGCGTCACAGATCGCACCGCTTCGATCGGGACTGCCGTCATCAACAGCAAACATCTCCCAATCCGTGAAGGTTTGCTTCTGCATGCTCTCGATCGCAGCGCCGACATAGTCTTCCACGCCGTATACGGGCATGATAATGCTGACTTTCACCTCTGCCACAAGTACACTCTCCTTTTGTTCTGCGAAGCGGGCGCTTCGCGGCTATGCGGGATATATTCGGGAGCTATTATAGCACCCGAAGCGATAAGTTGCAAGCTAAGCCCTGCTTAAAGTTCCTTATCACAAAGCGATAATGCTGCTTCAACACACTTGTCCATATCATAATACTTGTACTGCGCAAGCCTGCCCCCGAACAATACCTTGTCTTCTTTGGCTGCAAGATCAGCGTATTTTTGGTACAAGGAATTGTTTTCCTCGTCATTCACCGGGTAATACGGCTCCATCCCGGGTTCCCAATCCGCGGGGTACTCGCGGGTAATAACCGTTTTCGGCTGTTTGCCGAACGCAAAATGCTTGTGCTCGATGATGCGTGTATACGGAACTTCGCGCTCGGTATAATTGACAACGGCGACGCCCTGATAGTTTTCACAGTCCAGCGTCTCGCTCTCAAAGCGCAGGCTGCGGTAGCCGAGCGCCCCGTACACATAGTCGTAATAGGCATCGATCATACCGGTATACAGGCACTTATCCGCCATGGAGAGGAATTTTTCCCGATCGGAGAAGAAGTCTGTATTTAACAGCACATCGCAGCCCTCAAGCAGTTTTTCGACCATGGCCGTATAGCCTTTTGTCGGGATGCCCTGCCAGCGGTCGTTGAAATAGTTGTTGTCATAGGTATATCGAACGGGCAGCCTGCGGATGATGAACGCGGGAAGCTCGGTGCAATCCCTGCCCCACTGCTTTTCCGTATAGCCCTTGACGAGCTTTGTATACACCTCGCGCCCGACAAGGCTGATCGCTTGCTCTTCCAAATTTTTCGGCTCGCCTGTGATCTCCGCACGTTGGCTGTCGATCACGCGGCGCGCCTCCTCAGGTGTTACGACGCCGAACATTTTGGAAAAGGTATTCATATTGAACGGCATATTATAGATCTCGCCTTTATAGTTGGCGATTGGAGAATTAACAAAATTGTTGAACTCGGCAAATTCATTTACATAATTCCAGACGCGCGGATTGCTTGTGTGGAAGATGTGCGCGCCGTACTTGTGCACGGAGATCCCCTCGACCTCCTCGGAATAGATATTGCCGCCGATGTGGCTGCGCTTTTCAATAAGCAAAACGGACTTGCCGCGTTTTTGCGCCTCGTGTGCAAACACAGCGCCGAACAGCCCGCAGCCGACGATCAGATAGTCATAGTGTTTCAAAGGCTCCGCCTCCTTGATGATAAACAACGGTTTGCAATTTCCGAAAACCCGCACATTGGCAGATTTCCACCTGTATTTTTGATTAGTATATCATTTTTTTTACCAAAAGAAAAGGAAAACGTAAAATATTAGAAATTTGTTAATTTCTGATAAAAAAAGTTTTTTTGATTTTTCGAAAAAAACGGTGGATATTGTGAAAGGTTTATGTTATATTGATGTCGCGGGAGGTGAACGATCGTTGGAGACCGAAGAACTGCTTGGCTTAGCGCTGGATATCGGTGAAGAAATGCTGATCAGCGGCGCAGAGGTCGGCCGTGTGGAGGACTCTGTGCGCCGCATTTTGACAACTTACGATGTACAGCGGGCGGATGTTTTCACCATCACTTCCAGCATCGTTGTGACCGTGACCGATGCAAAGGGCAAAACGCTTACACAGACAAGGCGGATCCGCAAATACGCCACAAATCTTGACAATCTGCATTCGCTCAACGCCCTTTCACGAAAGATCTGCGCCGAAAAACCCGATTCAAAAGCGATCCGCGGCGAGCTTTCCCAAATCCATACAGGTAAAACGTACCCCGTTCCGGTGCTTTGTGCTGCATTTGCGCTGATTGCGGGTTCTTTTACGCTCTTTTTTGGCGGAACGGCGCTTGATGCGGCCGCAGCCGCCCTGATTGGGGCGATCCTCAAATTTTCCGTACTGCTTATTGACAAAACAGGCGTGAACATGGTATTTGCCAACGTTGTCAATTCCTTTTTGGTGAGCGCTTTGGCGTTTCTTTGTACTTCCGTCGGTTTCGGCACACATGCCGACAGCATCATCATAGGCAACATCATGCTGCTTATCCCGGGTATCGGAATGACCAATGCCATCCGCGATATCATAAGCGGCGACATCATGGCAGGGATCCTGCGTTTTTGCGAGTCGGTCGTTATTGCCATTGCCATTGCCGCCGGGTACAGTATTGCCGCGCTTTTGTTCGGGAGGTGGTCGTTATGACATACGCCGTCCAAATGGTCACCGCCTTCCTCGGTTCCATGGGCTTTTCCATCCTGTTCAATATCCGGCGCACGAAGCTGCTGATCGCAGGCTTCGGCGGCGCGCTTTCCTGGGGCGTGTATCTGCTGTTTGGCGCTGTGCTGGACGACGGCCCGCTGCGCTGTTTTCTTGCCGCTGTGTGTGTAACCGTATACGCGGAAATTTTTGCTCGCGTTAAAAAGACGCCGACGACCTCCTTTCTTGTTCCCGGTATGATCCCTTTGATCCCCGGCGGCGCGCTTTACAATACCATGCAGTATGCCATTGCAGGGAATTGGGAACAATTCGGCACTGCCGCCTCCTATACCATTCGCGTGGCGCTTTCTCTTGCGGCAGGCATTATTGTGGTATCCTCGGTCATGCGCATGGTCGTGGCAGTCATCCGCTTTGTGCGCATACGCTGCATACGGCCTCCGCAAAGAAAATAGGCATTCTGCTTCCTATTGCATAGAATGATCCACTTTATACTTAAACAGGAGCTTTTATGAAACGTAAAATCACCCGAGTGCTCTCCCCCTTGCGTGTAGTTGTGCTCGGATACTTTCTGATCATTTTGACCGGTGCGTTTTTGCTGTGCCTGCCCATTTCCTCACGCGCAGGCACATGGACACCGTTTCACGATACGCTTTTTACCGCCACTTCCGCCACATGCGTGACCGGCTTGATCGTCTACGACACCTACACACACTGGACGCTGTTCGGGCAGATTGTCATTATTTCCATGATCCAGGTCGGCGGCATCGGATTTATGACGCTTGCGATCTCCGCTTTATCGCTTACAAAACGGAAAATCGGACTGCGCGGCAGGTTCACAATGCAGGAGGATGTCGGCGCGTCGCAGATCGGCGGCATTGTACGTATAACACGCTTTATTCTGCTTGGTACCGCGCTGTTTGAAGGAACGGGCGCGCTGCTGCTTGCTTTTCGCTTCTGCCCGCAGTTCGGCTTTTGGAAAGGGCTGTATTTCAGTATTTTCCATTCGATTTCCGCGTTCTGCAATGCGGGCTTCGACTTAATGGGCGGGACCGCGCCGTTTTCATCGCTGACCGCCTATTCCGGTGATCCGCTGGTCAGTCTTGTCATCTGCAGCCTGATCGTCATTGGCGGCTTGGGCTTTTTCGTGTGGTACGATATTTTGAAAAACAAATTCCGCATTCGTCGCTATAAGCTGCACACAAAAGTCGTGCTTATTACGACGTTCGGGCTCATCGCCATTCCGTTTCTACTCATGGTCTTTTTTGAGCGCAACAGCGCCGAACTGCACGCGAACGGGACGGGCGAATATCTGCTTTCCATGCTGTTCCAGACCATAACACCGCGTACAGCAGGCTTTAACTCCGTGGATTACGGCCTGCTTTCGAATGCGACGATCGTGCTTTCGATCTTTTTGATGATCGTCGGCGGCTCACCGAGTTCTACGGCAGGCGGTATGAAAACCACAACGCTTGCCATGTGGTTTGCCGGCATGATCTCCGTACTGCGCCGCCGCAAAACGGTTGAAAGCTTTCACCGCCGCATGGGCGAAGACGCGATGCTGCAAATCGTCAGCGTCTCGGCGATGTATATTCTGCTGTTTTTCGTGTCAGGGATGCTCATTTGCGCATTTGACCCCGTTTCCATCAAAGAATCCTTCTTTGAAGTGGCTTCCGCGCTCGGTACGGTCGGCTTGACGCTCGGCATTACGCCGACGCTTTCCGTTCCCTCCCTGCTTGTGCTGATCGCGCTGATGTTTTTCGGCAGGGTCGGCGGCATCACACTGCTTTTGGCATTCCACGGGCAGCAAGGCGCAACGCCCTCCAAATATCCGGTAGAAAAAATAAATATTGGCTGAAAGGAAATGCAATATGAAATCCATTTTGATCATCGGACTCGGTCGTTTCGGCCGCCACATGGCGGAAAAATTTAATGAACACGGCAACGACGTCATGGCAATCGATATTTCAGAGGAGCGCGTCAACGCAGTGCTCCCCTTTGTAACAGACGGGCAGATCGGCGATGCGACCAACGAGGCGTTTGTGGAGTCCTTGGGCGTGAACAACTATGATCTGTGTGTCGTCGCCATCGGCGACAACTTCCAAAGCTCTCTGGAAGCGACCGCTCTGCTCAAAGATCTTGGCGCTCGTTTTGTGCTTTCTCGCGCAAGCCGCGATGTGCACGCAAAGTTCCTGCTGCGCAACGGCGCCGATGAAGTGGTCTATACCGAAAAAGAGACTGCGGAACGTCTCGCTGTGAAATACGGCAACGATAATATTTTTGATTATGTGGAGATCGACCCGAACTTTTCCATTTACGAAATCGCCACGCCCCCTTCTTGGGTCGGCAAAACCATTTTGCAAAAGAGTGTCCGCACAAAATATAATATCAGTATCTTGGCGACCCGGTCGGACGGGCAGATCTATCCCCTGCCCAATCCCGATCATGTATTTTCGGCGAACGAGTCGCTGATGGTGCTCGGGCGAAACGCAGACGTGGAACGTCTGATCAAATGATCCATCTCGGAGAATCCGTATGTTATTGACCCTGCAGCAGGTCTCCAAAGGCTTTTTGGACGAACCTGTTTTGAAAAACATTGATCTTGCCGTACGCGAGGACGACCGCATCGGTCTGCTCGGTGTAAACGGCGTCGGTAAAAGCACCCTGCTGCAAATCGCAGCGGGTGTTTTGCCGTGCGACACAGGCACGGTCGACCGCAAAAAGGGGCTTCGCATTGGGTATTTACGGCAAAACGAAGCGCTGGATTCCGAAAATACGCTGGAAGCGGAGATCCGCCTTGCGCTGCAGCCGGTGTTTGATACGCGGGAACGGCTTTCCGTGCTTTCCGAACGATTAGCGAAAACCGAGCCGAAAAGCGACGACTATCGCTCGCTTTCAGCGGCATATGACCGCTGCACGGCAGAATATGCCGCACTCGACGGGTATTCCGCCGACGTGCGCATCGAAACGGTATTAAACGGATTGGGCTTCGGCGGCTTTGACCGGCAGATGTCTGTGAAAAATTTAAGCGGTGGTGAAAAGATCCGTTTCGCCATAGCAAAAACGCTTTTGCAAAATCCGGAGCTGCTTTTGCTCGACGAGCCGACGAACCATTTAGATTTTCAGATGCTTTCGTGGCTTGAAAGCTATCTTGCCTCTTATAAAGGCGCTGTGATCGTGGTTTCGCATGACCGCTATTTTTTAGACAGCGTTGCCAAGGACATCTGTGAGCTGGAGCGCGGCCGGCTTGTGCGGTATAAAGGCGGCTATTCCGCTTTTCTTGTACAAAAGGAAGAGCGTGTGCGCACGCTTGAAAAAGCCTATCAAAAACAGCAAACACAGCTTGCCGCCATGCGCGAGTATGTGCAGAAGAATTTAGCGCGTTCCAGCAGCACCAACAGTGTCGGTTCCCGCGTAAAGGCGCTTGAAAAAGCAGAAGAAATGGAACTGCCCAATCCCCGGCAGCCTGTCGCGCATTTCGATTTTCCTTACGACTATCCCCCGCACAAGCTGGTTTTGGAAATGCGAAATGTGGGCGTACATGTCGGTAATCGGCTAAGCGGCAAACAACTGTATGACGGCGTCGATTTAGAAATCGAAAAGGGTGAAAAGCTCGCGCTGGTAGGCCCGAACGGGGTGGGAAAGAGCTCTCTTCTCAAAGCGATCCTGAAAAAAATCCCCGCAACGGGTGTGATCCGCCTCGGCGGGAATGTGCGTGTGGGCTATTTTGATCAGGAGCTTGCCGACCTTGACTTAAACTGTACGGTTCTGGAAGCCGTGCATCGCCGCTTTCCTGCCAAAACAGAGCACGAGATACGAAGCGCACTTGCCCGGCTGCTTATCACAGATGAAGCGGTATACAAACGTGTGCGCGAGCTTTCGGGCGCGAACCGCGCGAAGGTCGCTTTTTGCATCTTAATGTTCACGCGGGCAAATTTTTTGATCTTGGACGAACCGACCAACCATCTCGACTACACGGCGAAAGAAGCTTTAGATGACGCATTGCGCCGTTTCGACGGAACGATGCTGGTTGTCTCGCACGACCGCTATTTTCTCAACAGTGTTCCGACAATGATCGCAGAAATGCAGCCGCAGGGCATCACGCTTTATCCCGGGAAATACGACGATTATGTTGCTGCAAAGGAAAAGAGCGCGTCAAACGCCACGGTGACAGACAGCAAAAGCAAAGCGGTCTCCGAGCAGAAAGCCGCCTATGTATCCGCACGGAAAAACAAGGCGGAGGAACGCCGTCGTCGTGCGCGCGCTGCGGCGTTGCAAAAAGAGATCGAAGACGGCTACCGAAAGCTCAATGCTTTGAAGGCCGAATGTGAATTGCCGGACGTCGCCGTGAACTATGCACGGCTTTCGGCGCTGACAGAAGAGATCGAGGCTTTGACGGAAACGGTCGATGCGTTGGAAACGGAATGGCTGACCCTTGACGAGTAAATCGTCGGAGAAGCGGGCATTCGCCTGCTTTTTACCCGGAACAGACTTTTAATTTTTTGTAAATTCATGCGTCGGCTAACGCTTTTTCAAAAAATGTGCTTGTATCTTTTGTCAAAATAGTATAAAATGAGTATGTTTATTCGGTCTTCCGAAAAATCATCTGAAAAAGGATGGAACGGTATGGAGAACAATCACGCAGAAAAAAGCCAAGCGGAGCTTTACCGCGAGGAGCGCAAAAAGCGCATTGACTCCGCGGCAAAGAAAAAGGCTAAGAAAAACCCGAAGGCCGCTAAAGCGAAGCGCGTTGCAGCGAAGGTCATCGGCATTGTTTTGGCCGTGGCGATCGTGCTCGGTGCGGGATACGCCGTGCTCAATTTCTTTGGCGTACCGCAAAAGGTGCTGACGGCAGCGACGATCGGCGACGAAAAGGTTTCTGTGGCAAAATACAACTTTTACTATATGGACCTTTATATGAGTGTGCAGCAGACCTCTTCGCAGTATGACTCACAGTACGGCGACGGCTATGGTGCGATGTACACGGGGTACGATTCTTCCCTGACCCCGATGGAACAGGAATATCCTGAGGAGCTGGAGGGCTATGAAGGCGAAGGGAATCCGACCTGGGCGGATTATTTCCGTATCAACACGCTCAACTCCCTGCAGTCCTACCTTGCATATGCGGATATGGCACGGGAAGCCGGGCTTACGCTGACGGAAGACGAGCAGGCGGAGATCGACGAACAGATCAAAAGCCTGCGCTCTACGGCGGAATCAAACGATTATTCCCTGAACCGCTGGCTGACTCGGTTGTACGGTAAGGGCGTGAACGAAGATCTGCTTCGTGAAGTCCTGGAGGAACGCTACCTTGCTTCCAATTATGCGCAGCAAAAGAGCGAGGAACTGACCGACGCAGTCACGGATGATGAGATCAATGCGGAATATACGGAAAACATTGCGGATTATGCGGAGCTTTCCGTGTCACTGTTCACCGTTTCGGCAGATACGTCTTCCATTTCCGAGGATGCGACCGAGGAAGAGCAGGAAGCCGCACGTACCGAAGCGATGGCTGAGGCAAAGAGCGAAGCGGACCGTTATGCCGCACAGGTCACGGATGCCGCTACCCTGCTTGAACAGGCACAGGCGTATAACAGCACGGCGACCGAATCCGGCGTTACGCAGACGGACGTTACCGCATCCTCGCTGGAGTCCTCCTACGGCACGAACGTGCGCGACTGGGTGCTTGCCGACGGCCGCGCAGTCGGTGATGTAGGCGTCGTGGAATCCGACAACGGGTACACAGTCATTTACATGGCGGAACTGCCGCATCAGGACACGACCAAACCCGTGGATGTGCGCCATATCCTGATCCAGTTTGAAACCGAGACCGACGACGAGGGCAACACGGTCGAATTGACGGATGAGCAAAAAGCCACCTATTACACGCAGGCGGAAGAAATTTATCAGCAGTTCCAGGAAAACCCGACGGAAGAGAATTTTGCTACGCTTGCCAATGAAAACAGCGATGATCCCGGTTCTAATGAAAACGGCGGTCTTTACGAGGACGTACAGCCCGGCGAAATGGTCGAGGCATTTGATAATTGGATCTTTGATCCCGCGCGTAAGCCCGGAGACAGCGGAATCGTTGAAACGGAAATCGGCTACCATATCATGTACTATGTCGGCAACGACAACGAGGAAGTCTGGAAGTCCACCGTTCGTACGGCGCTGGCAAATGAAGCACTCACGGCTTTTGACGACGAGATCGTCAACGGCGAAACTTATCGGGTCGATACGTCTTCCGTGATGGTCAACTGGTCTGTTTCGCAGTTGGAATCGCTGATCAACGATACCTATATTGCGAGCAATTATAATTCTTAAAAGCACTTACAAAAACGCCCCGCTGATTTTGGCGGGGCGTGATTTTTGGATGACAGCAAAAGGACGGCCTAAGCCGTCCTTTTCTTTTTTTGCTTCTCTGTTTTTGCCTACAGGGACTCCGCAAACAGATGAATATCGTCTTTAGAAATTCGGGAAAGCGCATCCGCAAACGGGAAGCCGAGCGCATCCCCCGCAGGGTACAAATCCGCAAGCGGCAGCAATACAAAGGAACGATTGCACATTTCGGGATGCGGCAAACGGAGATACGGCGTGTTCGAGATGAATCCTTTAACAGCCAGCAGGTCCAAATCGATCACGCGCGGACCGTTTTTGAATTCCCGCACACGACCAAGCCCCGCTTCTATCCCCAGCAGCGTGCCGAGCAGCGCTTCCGGCTGCAAATCGGTGTCCAGCTCCGCGGCCATGTTAAGGAAATCGCCCTGAGCAGCATAGCCGTAGGGTTTGCTTTCATAGATGCGGGAACAGCGAACAACGCGCGTTTGCACAACGCGGTCGATAGACGCCAGCGCATCGCGTAAATTTTGTATCCGATCTCCGAGATTGGTCCCAAGCCCTACGACCGCTTTCATGCCTGAACCTCAACAGTTTCGCTTTTCGTCCGCTCCCGCGTGATCTCAACCGCCGTATAATCAAAATCCGCCTGTATGGGCGCATACGGCTTTTTCACGCAGACGGTGACTTCCTTAATGGCGGGGAACCCGCCCAAAACCGCATCGGCAACGACCTGCGCCGCACGTTCTAATAAATCAAATTTATCGGAAAGAAAAGCCGCGCGCGCGGTTTTCAGCACCTTTGCGTAGCTGACGGTATCCTCCACGCGATCCGTCTGGCACGGCACATATAACGGTAATCGGCAGATGATGTCCAGCAGGAACATCTGCCCGTTTTCTTTTTCTTCCGGGTTCACACCGTGATACGCGTACAGGCGCAGCCCGCTTATATGTATGCTATCCATTTTGCATTCCTCCCCGGCGCAAAAGCGCATCCGCCATATCCGCAGCGGCGCGCGCTTCGCGCACATGGTGCACTCGGACAAGATCCGTCCCGCCCGCAATGGCAAGCGTATCGGCGGCAAGCGTACCGCACAGGCGCTGTACTTCCTCACTGCCTGCCTCATTTGCGATCATGCGCTTGCAGGAAAGCGCTGTCAACAGCGCATGTTTTTCCGGCTTAACAGATCCAAGCGCACGCAGCAGCGCAAGATTATCCTCGTGACTTTTTCCAAAGCCGAAGCCAGGATCCAAACAGACACTTTGTGCGGCGATTCCCTGCTCTCTTATAAACGCGGAAGCATCCTTAAAAAAGGCGCGTACATCCGCGCACACACCGTTTGGGTATGCGGCAGATACGTCTGCGTTCGCGCCGCCCGTGTGCATTAAAATCCAGCCCGCGTCATGCTCGCGCACGACCGCCGCCATATCCACAGACAGCTTTCCGCTTACATCGTTGACGATCGCTGCGCCGTTTTCCAGCGCATACCGCGCCGTGGCAGGAAAAAACGTATCCACGCTCAAAGGGACAGAAACCGCCCTGCGAACGACAGGCAGAAACTGCCGTAAGATCTCCAATTCCTGCGCTTCGGAAAGCGGCGTGTGCCCGGGGCGCGTGGACTGCGCGCCGATGTCGATCAGATCCGCGCCATTCGCTTCCATTTCGCATGCATGCTGCACCGCTTTTTGCGGCTCGTTCCATTTACCGCCGTCAAAAAAAGAATCCGGCGTGACGTTTAGGATCCCCATCACATAGGTTTTTGTGCCAAGCGGGAAAGAAAAGCCCCTACCCGAAAAAAAAGACATGCGCTTATTCCCCCCGCAGCAACGCCATGGCTTCCGCACGGGTGCGCGCGTCCTTACGCATACTGCCGCGCAAAGCGGATGTGCGTGTGACAGCGCCTGCCGCACGCGCACCGCGCATGGTCATGCAAAGGTGCTCCGCTTCCACTACGACCGCCACGCCCTGCGGCGCAAGATGCTCTTCTAAAAAGTCCGCCACCTGTGCGGTCAGTCGCTCCTGAAGCTGCGGGCGTTTGGCAAAACTGTCCACAATGCGCGCAAGCTTGGAAAGCCCGATCACCTGCCCGCCGGAGGGGATATAGGCGATATGCGCCTTGCCGATGAACGGCAGCAGATGGTGCTCACACATGGAGTACAGCGGAATGTCGCGCACCACAACCATTTCGTCGTTTTTGCCCTCGTTGAACATTTTTAAATGGCGTGTTGGGTCATCCGCGAGCCCCGCGAAGATCTCTTCATACATATTGGCAACACGCTTCGGTGTTTCTATGAGCCCTTCGCGGTCTGGGTCTTCGCCGATAGCCAGCAGAATTTCCCGCACCGCGCGTTCAATGCTCGGTTTATCCATAATCCTTCTCCTTCATATTTCCGCAGGCGCAAAGCGCAAGGAAAGAATAATACAATCGCTCAAAAAGCCCTCTGTTTTAGAGCTTCACGCAGTTATTCAAAAGCAAATTGCAGCGTGCGGGTCACATCACTGCGCACATACACGACTTCATCTACCTGCTCGGCTACGCGCCGGTCGGCAAGATATAAAACCTCATAAACAGCTTGGTTTTCCGTCAGATCCGCTGCCGCTTCCAAATAAGCCTGTTCATTCGTAAACCAGACTTCAATGGTATATGTCCCGTCCTGTATGCTTTGCGCCGCCGCATCCGCCATATCCTGCAGACAGGCGTCATCATAGGCGGAAAAGCACATCCCGTTTTGCACATAATAGTTCGCGGCAACGGCGTTGCAATTATTTTCGGCCGGGGCGATTTCTTCATGGTTGACGCCGATGTAATCGTCAGTCACATTGAAATATGTGTGGGCATAGTGGTGTATGTCTTCAGCGTCCAAATCGTCCCACGTGGCATCCACATGGTAATTTGAGCCGCCGATGGTCACAATGTTCCACATATGCCCCTCGCGACTGCCGCTGTCATCCACACCGACACCCGTCGCGAGGTAATTCGGTATACCGACCATGTCCAAAAGCAACTGCAGCGCACGAGAGTACCCTTCGCACACGGCCCTGCCCTCCACCAGCGCATTGTACGCTGTGTAGCCATCGTCTTCCTGTGTTAAATATGTCGTATTTTGGCAGATGTAGTCATGAAAATACAGCTCTTGATCATAGGCGTCGGGCAAACTGTCTGCTTGCGCAACGATCTCGCGTGCTTTTTCGAGCAGATCATCGGTTTGCCTGCGGCAGGTCTCGGCGTCCGTCACATACTGCGGTACAAAATATGCCTTGGCGCCACGCATCACGATGTGACTTTCGTTTTCCATACACAAAAGCGACGGATTGTCATAGGACAGGGCTTGAAACATCGCGCTGAACGCCTCGTCGTCCAGCGGCGGGATCTCGATCTCCTCCGGATGCGCCTCCACAGCGTTCAAAATCAGCGTATAGGCGATCTGCGCGTCTTCGGACAGCGTGTGATAATAATAGCGTGTCACGCCGTCCTGCGCATAGATAAGCTCCGTGTCGGAAAAGCGTGTCGGAAGCATCATGCGAAGCGTGTCGAGATTCGCAAGCACGATCCCTGCACTGAGCGCAAGCACTATAAGGGCCGCAAAAGCGCGTCTTTTCATGCGGGCTCCTCCCCTTCTTTCGGCGGCGTGCCGACAGAAACGGCATCTTGCAATGCAAGGAACGTATATAACAGCCCGTCGGACTGCGTGCAGTCCAACACGGAAAAGTTAGTATCCGACTGGTTACAGACGCTGTTAAACAACGAGGACGGATCAGCAGGGTCGAAAGCAGAAAGCAATTTTTGCACCAGCGCGCAGACCGCATCTGCCTGCTGCTCGACGGCGGAATACCGTATATATTTTGCAAACAAATCGCCCGTTAAGCTCTGCTCACCCGCGTCAAGGAACAATGTATAATCCGCGCCGCGGTATTCGATGCTCGCCGGTACGTTCACGGAAATATCTCCGATTTCCCCGATCACCTGGCGCAGCTGGGTTTCGGTCTGCTTGACATACCGTTCCAAAGAGATGCCGAGCGCGCTTGCCACACTTTCGCGCAGGCCAGCCAAACCGTATTTTTGATAGATCGCCGAAAAGGCCGCCGTTTCGCCATTGTATGCAGCAGTTTCGGCGGGCGAAAGCGTACATACGGAAATCCGCCCCGCGTTTGCGTCGGAAGACACCACGGAAAGCAGCACCAAGCTGTCATCGGAATCCACACAGGCATAAAATACATCCGCGCTTTGCACCTGTACGGTCTCCAGAACCCCCGTCGTTGTCTCTTCCGGTGCGGCCGTAGTTTCCTCAGGAGAGATCAAATTGTTCAGATCATAATCGACCGAATGCAGGAACAGCAAAATGGAGGCAGCGCCGAACACCATCACGAATGCCGCAAACGCCAAAATAAACGCGCGGGTTCGTCTGGCCTTCAGTTTTTGCTCGCTTGTGAAACGCAGCTTAGGCTTACGGCGCATGTCTTCACCTCACAGATGCTTCGTCCAACATAAGAAACACGTTAGTTCTCTTCGGAAGGTGCGGGTTTTTCAGCCACGGAAAAACCGCCGTATTTCCGCAAAAACAGTACCGGGACAAATACAAACACAGCGACTGCCGCTGCGGCGAAAAACATCACATTGCCGGGGGCGGAGGTCACCACGCCGTACTCATTGGTGTAGGTCACTTCCGAAACACGGCACACAAGATTCCCGATATACGGACCGATGACCATCGGCAGCAGGACAAAGAAAATCATGCGTATCCCCTGGAACGCACCGACCTTGTCGGCGGGCATGTAATCTCGCACGGAGGCATTCATCGCAACGGAAAGCAGCGCCCAGCCGCCGAGCGCGGGCACGGCACAGATCAAAAACGCTGTGGAGGTTTCGGCAAAGCCAGCTGCGACAAGCCCTGCCGCATACAGCAAAATGGAGATCCAAACAAATTTTTCCTTGCCGAAACGGTCCATCAGCCTGCCCATGCAAACGATCAGTGCTACGACGACTGCAATCACAACAACCGCCGCGACCATGATCGCCGGTGTCAGGGACGCCAGCACACTGTCCAAGCTGAAATTCAGCACATTGCCGAGATAAATAAAAATGTACGGGAAAAAGACTTGAAATGCCGTTGAAGAAATGCAGGCGGCGGCAAATGCGAGATACAACCGCTTATTCTCCTTTACAACGGCCGGCTTGAACCCGTAAATCAGATTGGCAAAATAGTTGCCGTCCGCTTTTTGCATGGTCGGGCGGTCACGCAACGTAAACAAGCCGACTACGCCGCACAACAGAACTGCACCGCCCAAAGCATAAAAGAACACATCGTAGCCGATACCGCCGACAGCGCCTGAAAGCCCCATAACGACCGCAGTGGCAAACAGCGGCAGAAGCGCAAGCACGCTTTCCACCGTCGCGCGGTTCTTGGTATTGGTCACATCCGTGACCCAGGCATTGAACGCCGCATCATTGCCGACGGAGCCCATTAAGGTCATAACACAGTCCATAACAACGACCAACGCGACTGTGACAGTTAAAATTTGAATTTCGTCCGTGAGCCCGAACAGCGCCGCAGTATGATCGCGGGAGATCGCACCGAACGATGCCGTAACAACGCCCCAAATCAGATACCCGACACAAATGAATACTTTGCGTTTGCCGACTTTATCGCTCAAGGTACCGGCAAGAAAGGTCGTGATCACCGCAGTGGCTGCGCTGCATGCGACCATTAAGCTGATCGCGCTCATCACGTCGACAGAGCCATCCACCGCCGCCTGTGAGGCGCCGGTATAAATCGAGTTGTAAAGGAACGTGTTGAAAAACATATTCTCCACGCTCCAGGCAAGCTGCCCGACAAGCCCAAACAGAATGATATTGAACCATACTCGCCCGCCGAGCCGATTTGCTTTGGCTGACACAATGATCTCCCCTTTCACTTTTCCGGCACGATCGATTGCATGATAAAATACGGTTGTGGATATTGTAGCATATTTCCCAAAAAGTTACAATGCAAAAACGAAAAAAGCGCGCCTGTATACAAACGCATACAGGCGCAAAGTGTGTAAAATCAGACTGCATCCTTCGGTGAGCGTTTGACGCTCGTTTTGGCGGGTATTTTTGCCGGTACGGAGGTTTCAACCAAAGGCTTTTCCCCGCTCTCGACACAGGCTTTTGTTATGATGACCTTATTGATGCTTTCATCAGACGGGATCTCATACATCGCAGGCTGCAATACCTTTTCCATAATGGCACGCAGTCCGCGCGCGCCGGTATTCTTTTCCAAGGTCAGGTCTGCGATCGCAGCGAGCGCATCCGGCTGGAACTCCAGCGTAACGCCGTCCATGCGGAACAGTTCGGTATACTGCTTGACAAGAGCGTTTTTCGGTTCTGTCAAAATGCGGATCAGTGCATCGCGGTCGAGATTCTCCAGCGTCGTAATTGCAGGCAAACGCCCGACAAGCTCCGGGATCAGACCGTATTTTACAAGGTCCTGTGGGATGACCTGCGCATAAATGCGCGCCATGTCCGCCTTGCGTGACTCGGTAAGCTCACTGCCGAAGCCCAAAACCTTATTGCCCGTGCGCTTTTCAATGATCTTATCGATCCCGTCAAAGGCGCCGCCGCAAATAAACAGGATGTTTGTCGTATCGATTTGAATGAACTCCTGCTGGGGGTGCTTTCGGCCGCCCTGAGGGGGAACATTGGAGACCGTACCCTCCAGGATTTTCAGAAGCGCCTGCTGCACACCCTCGCCGCTGACGTCGCGGGTGATGGACGGATTTTCCGACTTGCGGGCGATCTTGTCGATCTCATCGACATAAATGATCCCTTTTTCGGCACGCTCCACATCGAAGTCCGCTGCCTGAATCAAGCGGAGCAGGATATTTTCGACGTCCTCGCCGACGTAGCCCGCCTCGGTCAGCGTGGTTGCGTCCGCGATCGCGAAGGGAACATCCAGAATATCGGCAAGCGTTTGGGCAAGCATCGTTTTGCCCACGCCCGTAGGCCCAAGCAAAATAACATTACTCTTTTGAATATCGACATCTGAGCTGTCGCCGTAGTAAATGCGTTTGTAGTGGTTGTAAACCGCGACACTTAAGGCAATTTTTGCAGCATCCTGCCCGATGACATATTCGTCAAGGTGTGCTTTGATCTCCTGCGGCTTCGGAAGCGGCTTGTTCGGCTTGCTTGCCTGTTTGCGCTTTCTGCGCCCGGCGTCGCCTTCCTCGACGATCTCCATGCACAGCTCGATGCACTCGTCGCAGATGCAAACGCCCGGACCCGCAATCAGTTTATCGACCTCGTCCTGCGATTTCCCGCAGAACGAGCAACGGACAGTTTTTTCTCTGCCGTCGTTTTCTCTCGCCATAGTGCTTCCCCTTTTGTGTTATCGCTTGTAGAAGATCTTATCGACAAGGCCGTAATCGAGCGCCTCTTCAGCGGAAAGGAAGTTGTCGCGCTCCGTATCGCGCGCGATCTGCTCGATAGGCTTCCCCGTGTTTTCCGAAAGGATACGGTTCAGCTTTTCGCGCGTACGCAGGATGTGCTTCGCGACGATGTCGATCTCCGTCGCCTGACCCTGCGCGCCGCCGCTGGGCTGATGGATCATGATCTCACTGTTGGGCAGTGCGAAACGCTTGCCCTTTGCGCCCGAGGACAGCAAGAAAGCACCCATGCTCGCCGCCATGCCCATGCAGATCGTGGAAACATCACACTTGATATACTGCATGGTGTCGTAGATCGCGAAGCCCGCCGTTACAGAGCCGCCGGGGCTGTTGATGTAAAGGCTGATGTCTTTTTCGCTGTCCTGCCCCTCAAGGTACAGAAGCTGGGCGACCACAAGGCTTGCCGTCGCGTCGTTGACCTCGTCGGACAACACAATGATGCGGTCGTTGAGCAGTCTTGAAAAGATATCATAAGAACGCTCACCGCGGTTGGTTTGCTCGATAACATAAGGTACAAGTGCCATAAGAAATACCTCCTGCGCAAAAGTTTTGCGCGCAGCGGAATCCTCCGCTGAAAAAACATGCCTGTTTCAGTATAGCCGTACCATTGGTCGGCTAATCATATCATTCCGATTTTTCTTCCGTCTTTTTTGCCGCAGGCTTTTTGGCTGCCGTCTTCTTGGCAGCGGGCTTCTTGGCGGGCTTTTCCGCCTTTTCGCCGTCATTTTCCGCCTTTTTTGCCGCCGTCTTCTTGGCAGCGGGTTTTTCTTCCGTGATCACGGCGTTATCCACGATGAAGTCCACGGCTTTTCTCGAAGCAAGCTCCATGCGAAGCCCGTCTTCGGAGATTGCCTTTTTGACCGCCTCAATATCCATATTATATGTGTCGGCGAACTTTTTATATTCCGCTTCCAGCTCTTCGGCGGTCGGTTCGATCTTCTCGGCCTCGATGATCTTTTCGATCGCAAGGTCCAGCTTCACCTGTTTTTCAGCGTTCGCGCTGAAGCCCTCACGCAGCTTTGCCTCGTCCTGCCCTGTATATTGCAGGTAGGTTTTCAGATCCAGCCCCTGCGTCTGCAAACGATAGGCAAAATCCTCCACGTTGCTGTCAATCTTTCTCTCGACCATAACCTGCGGAATCTCCGCCTCGATGCCGTCGGCAACCATTTCGAGCAGCGTGCTGCGCACTTCTTCCAGTGCCGCGCTCTTCTTGGCTTCTTCCATATCCGCCTTGATGCTCTTTTTCAGCTCGTCGACCGTGTCCTTGTCGCTGACGTCCTTGACGAATTCGTCATCAAGGGTCGGCAGTTCCTTGACCTTGATCTCATGCAGCTTGATCTTGAACACGGCATCCTTGCCGGCAAGTCCCTCATGATAATCCTCAGGGAATTTCACATTGACGTCGAACTCGTCGCCCGTCTTGTGCCCGATGATCTGATCTTCGAAGCCCGGAATAAACTGCCCGGAGCCGAGCGTGAGCTCATAGCTTTCCGCTTTACCGCCCTCAAACGCTTCACCGTCCACAAAGCCTTCAAAGTCGATGACAACGATGTCATCCTTCTTCGCGGCGCGGTCTTCGACCGTTACCATGCGGGCGTTCTGTTCGAGCATACGGTTCAGCTCTGCCTTCACTTCATCTGCCGTCACCTTGGAGGGTTTGCGCGTGGCTTTTAAGCCTTTGTAGTCGCCGAGCTTGACCTCGGGCTTGACCGTGACTTTCAGCTTCAGCGTCACGCCACTCTTGCCCATTTCGGGAACTTCCAGATCGAACGGAGCATCCACGACTTCCAAAGCCGCATCTTTGATTGCTTCTTCCACGACCTCCGGGTACAGCGCTTCCAGCGCATCCTCATAAAACACGCCTTCGCCGTAGATCTTTTCAATGAAATTCCGCGGCGCTTTGCCCTTACGGAAGCCGTGCACGGTGATATTCTTGCGTTGCTTCAGGTACGCCTGATTGACTGCCTTTTCAAAGCGGTCGGCGTCGATGGAAATTTCCAGCTGCCAAACGTTGGTTTCCACTTTTTCAGATGATTTCAAACTCATTTTACGGATTCCTCCTGTACAATAATGGGTCAACTTAGGTATTATAGCAGAAAGTGTTATAAATTGCCATACTTTTTTAGGATTTTATTTTTTCAATCAATTTTGGGCAAAATCCGAGGGAATCGCTCGACACAAGGGAGAAATGGATTCCCTCAAGCTCCCCCTGAAAAGCCGAACCGATCGCCGCGCTGTGCAGATGTGCATAATAACAGCGGCGGATGTTTTCCGCGTGCAGCGCTTCAAGTATGGGTTCGCAGCGCTGCGTGCGTGTGACGGGCGGATAATGCAGAAACACCAGCGGTTCGCCGCCGAGCGCCCGGCCTGCCGCGATCGACGTTTTCAGCCGCTGCACCTCGCGAAGCAGAACCTTGTCGGGCTGCGCATCCGTTGCATCAAAAAACCAGCCGCGCGTACCGCAGATCGAAAAATCGCCGACGCGATAGGCGTTGTTGTGCAGGATCTTTATGGACAATAATCCGCTTTCTTCCAAAAAATCCTGCATTTTCCGCATGGTCGTCCACCAATAGTCATGGTTGCCCTTCATTAAGATTTTCCTACCCGGCAGCTCGTCTAAAAAGCGGAAATCCGCCAGAGCGGTTCCAAGCTGCATTGCCCACGAAACATCACCGGGAATAATGACGGTATCTTCCGAAGACACGACTGCGCGCCAATTTTTTTCGAGCCTTTGCACATAATCCTGCCAACCGCGGAAAATATCCATCGGTTTGTTGGTTCCTAAGGAAAGATGCGTATCACCGATAGCAAAAAGGGACATAATTCTGCGCTCCGAACATGTATAGAATTCGGGTTTTGCCGCACAATAAGAACGAAAGGAGGAGAAAAGCATGAACGACATCAAATGCAACGTTTCCAACTGTGTTTACCACAGCGGCGTTTCCACCTGTACGGCAAAGGAGATCCAGGTAGCGAGCCAGTGCACCGGCAAACCGTGCGAATGCAGCGAGACCGAATGCGGCACGTTTGAACCGAAAAACTGACGAGATACAAAAAAGAGCGTGGATGCAGCCATCCACGCTCTTTGCATCATATACCGAGCATTTCAAGCACCGCGTTCGCCATGTCCTCTTTTTGGACGACGCCCGTGAACCGCGGTGTTTTCCCGCGAAGGCTGCTTAATTGCGGCGGAACGGGCGCACCCGTAAGCGCATGCAGCGCCTCTACCGTTTCAAACTCATCGTCTGTGACAAGCTCCGGCGCAACGGCATGCAGAACGCTTTTGGAAAATTTATACGGATTCGCTGTGGAGGCGATCACTGTGGGCGTACTGTCGCCCGTTTTGGTTTTATATGCGGCATAAACATTCAGCGCTACCGCCGTGTGGGTATCGCACAGATACCCGTATTTTTCGTAAATACGGCGAATGGTGCGCTCCGTGTCCGTATCATCACAGCAGCCCGCCGCAAACAGGTCGGACAGCGCCGAAAAGATCTTCTCGCTGACCTTGTAGCAGCCCTTTTCGGAAAGCGCTTCCATATACGCGCGCGTCATATCAGCATCCTGACCCGAAAGCAGGAACAAAAGCCGTTCAAGGTTGCTGGAAATAAGAATATCCATGGACGGAGATTCCGTGCAATAGAACGGGCGGTTCTTGTCGTACGTCCCGCTCTGGAGGAAGTCCGTCAAAACATTGTTGGCGTTGGAAGCACAAATGAGTTTGCCGATCGGTACGCCCATCTGCTTGGCATAATACGCCGCAAGGATATTGCCGAAATTGCCGGTCGGCACGACTACATTCATCGGCGCACCGATCTTCAGCTTCTCGGATTTGACCATATCGCAGTATGCGGAAACATAGTAGACAATCTGCGGAACGAGCCTGCCCCAGTTGATGGAGTTCGCCGAAGAAAACGCCATATGGTGCTCGGCAAATTTTTCTTCCAGTGAACGATCCGTGAAAATCGCCTTCACACCGCTTTGCGCATCGTCAAAATTGCCTTGGATCGCACAGACACCGACGTTCGCGCCCTCCTGCGTGGTCATTTGCAGCTTTTGCATGGGGCTGACGCCGTTTTCAGGATAGAACACCAAAATTTGTGTGTTCTCTACGTCGCGGAAGCCCTCCAGCGCCGCCTTGCCCGTATCGCCGGAGGTGGCGACAAGGATCACGATCTTTGTATTCTTGCGCGTCTTGGCGGCAGAGACCGTCAAAAGATGCGGCAAAAGCTGCAGCGCCATATCCTTGAATGCGCAGGTCGGCCCGCGCCAAAGCTCAAGCACCTGCACCTCATCGGAAAGCGAGTACAGCGGTGCGATCTCAGGCGAGCTGAATTTGTCCGCACGGTAGGCGTTTTCCACGCAGGCAGAAAGCTCATCGTCGGTGAAATCCGTCAAATACAGCTTTAAGATCTCTTTGGCGCGCTCGACATAATCAAGACGCATCAGGCGCTCGATATCCACGAGATTGATCGTGGGGATCGTCATGGGCACAAACAACCCGCCATCGGAGGAAATGCCCTTGGCGATCGCTTCGGACGCGGGCACGCGAACGGAAGCGTCACGGGTGCTTGTATAGATCATATTTCCACTTCCTTCATCAAAATCAATTCATTGTAGCACACAGTTTACAGATTTGCAACGAGAAATGCAAGCCCGTTTTCAAAAAAGATGTTTTCAAGCTGTGGTTCCGAAATCCCATGCTGCAAAAGGTAGGAAAACAGCTCCGGAAGGTGCTCGATTCCGTTCAAGGATTCGTGCACGGTGCAGCCGTCAAAATCACAGCCGAAGGCAAGGCAAGAGTCCGCACCGAGCTCCAGAAAATGCGAAATATGCCGCAGCACCGCGTCAAATCCCGTATCGCCGTTGTTGCCGAGGAAGTCCGCGCAGAGATTGATCCCGATAAGCCCGTGCAGACGAATGAGCGTTCGGATTTGATCGTCTGTAAGATTGCGGGCGGCGGCATAGGGGTTATCAACGATTTTTGCGTTGGAATGACTTGCCAAAAACGGGGCATCCAGACGTTCGGCGACCTCATAAAAGCCGCGTTCGTTGAGGTGCGACACATCCACAAGCATCCGTTTTTCCCGCATTTTGTCCACGACCCTTTGTCCGAACGGCGTAAGCCCGCCGTTCGTTTCGGAGAAGCAGCCGCTGGCGATCTCATTGTCGCCGTTCCAGGTCAGCGTCATCAGCCGCACGCCGTCACGGTAAAGCTGATCGAGCTTTTCGAGGCGCCCGCCAAGCACCGCACCGCCCTCTACGGCGAGCACCGCCGCGGTCTTTTGCTGCCGTAAGGCGGCTTGCAGGTCTTTTCCGTTTTCGCAGATCGCGATATGCGCCGCATTTTTCTGCACTTCCTTTCGGAAGTTTTCAAGCACGTCGCAGTAATATTGAAATGCCGCATCGCCGCGTTTTTCATCGGGGATCCAAATCGCAAACACCTGCGCATAAGCAGAGAAACAGGAAGCGCGGGAAAGATCGATGTGCAGATCATTTTTCCACAGCGGTTTCTGCTGCAAAAAGCACTCCCCCGCTGTGTCACAATGGAAATCCAGAAATCTCATAAGCCCTCCCCGTCAAAGGCGTTCGGAATATGCCGCACGCGCAGGACCGCACCGTCGCGCACATACACCTCGACAACGTCAAAGCGCGGCTGCAGATTCGTCGGGTTTTGCGAAAGGTACCGCGAAGCCGCCGCCAGCAGTTTTTTCCTTTTGACCGCATCCACAGCATCCGCAGGTTTCCCAAGCATCTGCGGGGAACGTGTTTTGACTTCAACAAAGCAAATATATGCACGGTCGGAAGCGATAATGTCGATCTCGCCTAAACGGCAACGGTAGTTTGCGGAAAGGATCGTAAACCCCTTCTCGCGCAGATACCGCGCTGCTGCGAGCTCACCGCGCATACCCGTCTGTGCCTTATCCATCACGTTCTGCCTCAAGGAATCTTTTCAAAAAAGTGCGGCGGTGAACCGGCGAAAGCCCGTACTGCGAAAGCCGTTCGTAATGCAGCTTCGTTCCGTAGCCCTTATGCTGCCGAAAAGCATACTGCGGATATTGCGCATCAAGTTCAAGCATTTTCCGGTCACGGCTCACTTTCGCGAGCACTGAAGCGGCAGAGATCGAAATCGATTTTGCGTCGCCCTTTATGACCGTCACCTCATCGCACACACCGATATGCGGCTTTTGATTGCCGTCTACGAGCAGCACGTCGGGCGAAACAGAAAGCTGCTTGACCGCGCGGCGCATGGCAAGAAAAGTTGCGTTAAGAATATTATATTCGTCGATCTCGCGTTCACTTGCATAACCGATGCCGTACGCAAGCGCCTTTTCCTGAATCACAGGGAAAAGCGCTTCCCGCTTTTTTTCGGTGAGCTTTTTGGAGTCGTCAAGCCCCGGGATCTGCGTATCGGGCGTAAAAATAACGGCGGCGGCGCAAACGGGCCCTGCAAGCGGGCCTCTGCCCGCCTCGTCTACCCCGCACACTGCGCCGCGGCCTTTAAGCCAATATGCATTTTCTATGGAAAAATCAACCATTTATTCCCCTACCTTATCGAGCGTGAGCCTGCCGAGCTTGCCGCCGCGGTATTCGTCCAAAAGCATAGCCGCTGCGCGCTCATAATCAATCTCGCCGCCGCGCAGAAGCATACCGCGTTTTTTGCCGATCATTTCCAAGATTTCCCACGGCTGTGCGCCTTCAAAACCGGAAATCTTATAGCGTTCGCGCAGGCGGTCCGGATATTCGGTCTGCATGATCTCCAAAAGCCGAATGCTGAGTGTCTGCACGTCCACGACCGTATCTTTGACCGAGCCGATAAACGCCAGTTTATCCCCCACGCGCGGATCGTCGAATTTAGGCCAGAGCACACCGGGCGTGTCCAAAAGTTCCACACCGTCGCCGATAGCGAACCAGCGGTTTTGGCGTGTCACTCCGGCGCGGTCGGCGACCTCGGCACGGACGCGCCCCGCCATTTTATTGATAAAAGAGGATTTACCCGTATTAGGGATGCCTACGACCATGCAGCGCAGCGGTTTGCCCGCCATGCCGCGTTCGTTGTTTTTTTCGATCCGCTCGTGCAGTACCTCACGCAGCAGCGGCACAAAGCGCTTCAAACCCTTTCCGCTGCGGCAATCCACCGCGAGTGCGGCAAAACCGTTTTTACGGAAAAAGCAAAGCCAGCGGTCGGTAGCGGCTGCATCCGCAACATCACATTTATTCAAAAGGACGATACGCGGCTTGCCTTTTGTTAAGTCAGAAAGCTCGGGGTTGCGGCTGCTTTCGGGTACGCGCGCGTCAAGCACTTCCACAACAGCATCCACCTGCGGCAGACACTCGCGCAGCAGGCGGCGTGTCTTTGCCATATGCCCCGGGAACCACTGTACATTTTGTTTGATCGAATCCGCCATAACCTTACTCCGCAGAACTTGTCAGCAGATGCGAATCGCCGACGCGGTAGATCGCTTCGCCGACGATATAGCGTGTGTCGATGAGCCCCACAAATTTATCGCGGCTGTCGGTGGAGGCATTGCGGTTGTCGCCCATCACGAATACATACCCCTCGGGGACAACGATCGGGTAGGTCATATTGCCCTGCACACGGGTGGTCTCGGCGATATACGGCTCTTGGAGCACTTCGCCGTCCACGATCACCTGCCCTTCGGCAGCGTTGATCTCGATGGTCTGCCCTTCCGTCGCGATGACGCGCTTGATGAGCACTTTTTCGTAAATATTCGGCTGCGAGATCACAACAATATCGCCGTTTTCCACATCCCAATCGCGCGCAGTAATGATGACGCGATCACCGTCTGAAAGCGTGTTGTTCATCGAACTGCCGTCCACGGCGGATATTTTGAAGCAAAAGGTGAAAATCACCGTGACTGCCAACACGGCAGTTACCAAAACAGAAGCAAAATCATACAGATTTTGCAGTGATTTTTTGTTAAGCATTCTGATCGATCTCCCAATTTCCGACCGGGAAGAAGCGGAATTCCGCAACTCCTAACACATAGCGTTCATCGATAAAGCCAATAGTGCTTGAACGGCTGTCCAGTGAATTATTGCGATTATCTCCCATGACAAACAAGCAGCCCTCGGGCACGGTCAGCGGGAAGGTTGTATCAAACCCGCGGCGCGTTGCTTCGGCGATATAAGGCTCGTCGAGCAGTTCGCCGTTCACAAAAACCTCGCCCGTGATAAAGTCGATGTCCAGCGTATCGCCGCCGACGGCGATTACGCGCTTGATCAGCGGTTCGTTAAGCGAATTCGGCTGGGTGATCACAACGATGTCGCCGCATTCGACGGACGTATTCACCGCGCGGACGGCAAGCCAATCGCCGTTTTGCAGCGTGGGCACCATGGATTCGCCGCTTACGCCGACTACACGGAAAGCAAAAGTGAACACAAGCAAAATGGTGATAAAGGCAAAAACAAGCGAGTCAAGCCATTCGTATATAAATTTCCAGGACTTCTGCGGCGCGCTGCGCACAGGCGCGAGCTCCGTGAGCGAAACGCAGAATTGTTCGGACTTTCTCAAAACCTACACCTACCCTATTATGGGTATTTTACAACAAAACATCCTGCAATGCAAGAACGGAGCGGTAAGTTTTTTCTACTTGAGATCTAATAAAAAACAGTTTCCTTGGCTGTTTTTTGCGCGCTGCGGCGCGCCCTCCTGTTCGATTCCGCAGCACAACAAACCAAAATACAAAACGCCCCGTCGAGAAAAGACAGAGCGTTTTGCACTTTGGAGCGGGTGATGGGAATCGAACCCACACAGCCAGCTTGGAAGGCTGGAATTCTAACCATTGAACTACACCCGCAGAAGCGCATATATTTTAACAAAAAAAAGCAGCGATGTCAAGCCGGGCGCATACCTTTTTGCAGCACGTCCGTAACGACAATATATTTCCGTTTGCAGCGCGGGCAACATCTGCTGTTGTTTTGATCAGCTTAACTGCTGTACGGTTTTAAAAGAATAGCCGTTTTCGGTCAGAAAGTCCATGTCGCGCACAATGGTCGCCGCGCCGGAAACACAGCTGTAGATCGGGTCATCTGCCAAAAACACCTCAATACCTGTCTCGCTTTCCAAGAATCGCTTCATCCCATACAAAAGCGCCGTACCGCCCGTTAACACGATGCCGTTTTCAGAGATGTCGCCAACGAGCTCCGGCGGTGTGATCTCGAGCACCGATTTAATGCCGCGCACCATAACGTCCAGCCGCTCGCGGATACAGCCGTACAGTTCTGTAGACGTGACCTCAAACGTGATGGGCATATGGTCAAGCCCGCTTTTGCCGTTTGCCATAACGGCGATCTCCTCCCGCCGCGGCACAGCGCTGCCCAAACAGATTTTCAACCGTTCGGCAGTCTGCGGCCCGATCAGGATGTCGCGCTCGCGGCGCAGATACCGCTGGATCGCTTCATCGATCGACTTGCCGCCGACTTTAACTGATTTTGAGACCGATAGGCTGCCCATCGTCACGACGGAAACATCCACTGCGCCGCCGCCGATATTAACGATAAAACGGCCCGAAAGCGCATTGTTCTCGAACCCTACGCCGATCGCAGACGCCAACGCCTCTTCCACAAGGCACACCCTGCCCGCGCCTGCGCGCATGGCGACCTCTAAAAACGTGTGCCGTTCAAGATTCGTCGCACCGCTTGGGACCGTCAGAATAACAGTAGGCTTTAAAATACTGTTGCCGCACAGGCGCTGGAAATAATAGCGCAAAATATGCTGCGCCATGGTGTAATTGGAAATGATCCCGTTTTGTACGGGACTGATGACTTCAATATTTTCGTCCGTTCTGCCGTTAATGGTATAGGCGGCGTTGCCGATGGCAATGGGAATGCCCGTTTCCGTATCTACGGCGATCATCGTCGGCTCGTCGAGCACGATGCCTTTGCCGTCCACATACATAATGGTGGACGACGAACCGAAATCGATCCCCACACGCATACCGAGCATTCCCGTCACCTCCTAAATCTGGACTTTTCTTTTTCCCGGCAGTCAGCCGAGCACCGCCGCCTCATCGATCAGCGCAATGTCGTTTTCCCGCAGGATATCGGCTGCCTTTTGATCATCATCCACGCGCAGGATGACATACGCGTGTCCTGCCTCCGGCGTTAAGAAGGCATAGGCGTATTCCACATTTTCGCCAGCGTCGGCAAGCGTCCTGACAACGTTTGCAAACGCGCCCGTCACATCAGGGATCGAAACGCCGACAACATCGGTGATGGAGACGGCAACACCCGCATCACGCAGGACCTGCGCCGCTTTTTCGGTGTCAGACACAATCAGGCGCAAAATACCGAAATCCGTGGTATCTGCAATGGAAAATGCGCGGATGCTCACATTGCCTTCTGCAAGATAGCCCGTTATCTCGGCAAGCCTGCCGGGTTTATTTTCCACAAAAACGGAAATTTGCCGGATCGCCATAACAATACCTCCTGGAATCTTAGCGCTGCTTTGCAAGCGCGATTACTGCGCGTTTTGATAACCGAGATCGAACGCCTTGAGGTTCATCTCCAAAAATTTAGCGGGTACGGTCTCGCGGATCGCTTGTTCCCAAACCGCACGGTCAATGTCCATATGCGCCGCCATAACGCCGATAAGCACAACGTTGACCGCCTTGGCGGAACCGGCCTCTACTGCAAGCGAGAGCGCATCAATGTCTCTGAGCTTCACACCGGTCTCTCGGATAGCATCCAGCACGCCGTCCGGGTACGTTGCAACGCCCGTGACGACAGGCATCGGGTCGATTTGCTGGGTGTTGGCGATGATCGTGCCGTCCGTTTTCAAAAAGGGAAGCCACCGCGCCGCTTCGAGCTGCTCAAAGGCAAGAATAAGATCTGCCTGTCCTTTTTGCACGATGGGCGAATCGACCTTGTCACCGTATTTGACATAGGTAACGACCGAACCGCCGCGCTGGCTCATGCCGTGGACTTCGGAGACCTTGACATCATAGCCGACAGAAATGAGCGCCGCTCCCAGCAAACGGCTTGCGAGCAGCGTCCCCTGCCCGCCGACGCCGACGATCATAATGCTTTTTGTTTTCATTTCGCTTCGCCCTCCTTGATCGCGTCAAATTTGCAAAGCTGGCTGCAAACTGCACAGCCGACGCACTGTGTAAAGTCTATGACGGACTTTTTGTCCTTCATGCTGATGGCGGGGCAGCCGATCTTCATGCACATCTTGCAGCCGACGCACTTGTTCGGGTCCACATGCATGGGCGGCTTATGCTTGACGTATTTCAGCAGTGCGCAGGGACGGCGGGAAATGACGACCGAGGGTTCGTCCGCTTCGATTTCCTCACGCAATACGGTTTCACATTCTTCTAAGTTGTACGGATCGATCACGCGCACACGGTCGATCCCGACAGCCTTTGCAAGAAGTTCCAGGCTGACCGCCGTAGTCGGATCGCCCTTAATGGTCTTGCCCGTGGTGGGATTGTCCTGATGACCGGTCATGCCCGTGATACTGTTGTCAAGAATAATGACGGTGGAATTGCTTTGGTTATATGCAATATCGATCAATCCCGTCACGCCGGAATGAATGAAGGTTGAATCGCCGATGACCGCGACGGATTTTTTGGCATTGGCTTCGTCCGCTTTATTTCTGCCGTGCAGCGCTGAAACGGAAGCGCCCATGCAGATGCAGGTATCTATCATGCCAAGCGGCGCAAGCGCGCCGAGCGTGTAGCAGCCGATGTCGCCGCTGACAAAGACGTTCAGCTTTTTAAGCGCATAGAAAAGGCCTCTGTGCGGACAGCCGGCGCAAAGCACGGGCGGGCGGG